>ENA-UOJE01000470-UOJE01000470.1-human-gut-metagenome-genome-assembly--contig:-C23-NODE-470-length-45739-cov-54.915353_pt1 | contig 45739 bp, 32 predicted proteins | sample MGYA00242341_ERZ723888 | MGnify/ENA metagenome assembly ERZ723888 | reverse complement strand
TTAATATTTTTGTATTCAGTTAATTCTGATTTTAAAGTTCGCTTAAGTTTATTGTTTGTAAGTTTATTAATTTTAAATTATGTTACTAGAATAGAATCATATACTATCTTTATTTTATTATCGCCTTTCGCTTTAGTATTTTTACCAAAAAAGAAAGTATATATTTCAATAATCACTTTTTCTCCTCCAATTCTATATGCTCTATTTTTCCATAATTTTTATAGAGAAGAACTATTTTACATAGTTTCTTTTTCTGCAATTACATCTTTTTTATTAATAGATTACGTTAATAACATAATTTATAATCCTCAACAAAATACAACACCCATATTTGAATTAAATAAAAACATTTCTCTACTCAAAGAGTATTTATCTTTATTAAAAGATAGCTGTGTTAGAGAATCTATTTCTCCTCAAGCCAAAACAGAATTAATGCTTAATAAAGAACTATGCTATAAATGTGACATGTGTAAAAATTGCACATTAAAAGACGAGTTTGTTTCTCTTCTGAACACAAACATTACAAATGAAGAAAAAGAAAAAATTACACGTATATGTGAATATCCTAACAAGTTTATATATAGGTTAAGAACTTTAAAGCCTATATATGAACGAGAAACAATAAAATCTCAATTAGAAAGCGTCGATAAAATAGCAAAGGAAAAAGAAATTAATAGAATAATTAAACCTATTGATAAATTATTAGAATTTAAAGATGATGAAAAAAATTATATAGATGAAATATCAAAAAAATATACTTCAATTATTTCGATAAATAATATTGAAAAAGGACTATTAATTGAAAGTAACGCTAAATTATCTGATGACTATCTCATCGAAACTTTAAGCAATATTGTACATAAGCCTTTAACGTTAGAATCGTATGAGTATTCTATGCTTTCACATTCATATCACTATCATTTTTCTTATAAAACAAAATATACAATTAAAATTAAAGCCGTATCAACAGCCTATAATAAAATATCTGGCGATACATATTCCTCTTTTATTTATTCGAATAACTTTCATTTCATATTGTCTGATGGTATGGGACATGAAGATGATTCATATTTAACTTCTAAATACCTTACAAACGTTTTTAAGACAACGTTAATGCTTAATTTAAACATTGACGAAGTAATCGATGAAACAAATAGACTTTTAAAATTAAAATCTAGTTCAGAAGATTATGCAACTTTGGACTATTTAAAAATAAATTTAAACACTTTAAACACAACACTATATAAATTTGGAAGTTACATTTCATATCTTTATAGAAATTCAAAATTATACGAGTTAAGCAAAATAATGTTGCCTTTAGGAATTATCGATGATCCTGATATTGATCCACTACATTTTGAACTATCGTCTAACGATATAATTTTATTAGCTACTGATGGAATAAATGAAATTACATATCCATTTTTAAAAAGCTGTTTTGAAGAATCAAACAATTTAGATATTATTTTGGATAGAATATTAAACAAAGCTAAAGAAAATCAAAGCGATGATATTACTATTATCCTACTTAAACCTCAAGAAATGTGATAGTATAAGTTTATGAAAAATTTAGAAGACTTAAAACTATCACTAAAAAAGTTGAATTTAAAAAAAGATGACTTATTAATTGTCGCTTTTTCTGCAGGTCCAGATTCAACAGCACTAGTTTATATGCTTAAAGAATTAGGATATACAAACGTTAAACTAGCTTATGTAAACTACCACGATTCAGAGTTTGTCCCTTTAGAACAAAAACTAGTTAACGAAACTTCTAAAGATAGTGGATACGAACTTTTTCAAAACAATGTATATCTAGAAGATGTTAGTGGTCAAAATTTTGAAAATTGGGCTCGTGTCTATAGATACAATTTTTTTGCTTCCTTAACAAAAACACTTAACGCTAAAGGAACTCTTACAGCCCATCATAAAGACGATTTGATTGAAACTTATTTAATTCAAAAAAGCAGAAGTTCACTCGTAACTCATTATGGCCTTCGTGAAATATCAGTTATAAATAATATATATATTTATAGACCATTATTAAATTATACAAAGCAAGATTTAATCGACTATTTAAACGAAAACAAAATTTCATACTATGATGATATTACAAACAAAAATACATCTCGTTTAAGAAACAAAATTAGAACATTTAAGCTAAATTCCGAAGAAATTTCTACACTTTTAGAGGAAATAAGCTTTAAAAACGAAAATTTATATTTAATTTCAAAACAAATAGACTCATTATGTCAAAAAGAAAAAATAGATTATAAAGAATACTCAACTTTATCTGATGAAATTAAAAAAAGACTTTTATGGAATAAAATAAGTCAAGTTATGCCTTTTATAACTGAGAAAAAAGTACAATCACTGGTTAATAAATGCTTAGAATTTTTAAAAAATAATAAACCTGGAACAATATATTTAATTGACGATTATTATTTATATCAAGATTCGCAATACTTCTTTATTTCTAAGTATTTAACCACTAATCCTTATGAATATACAATTGAAAAGGCTGGGGTATATTCGTTTGAAACTATCTCAATTGATTTAACAGATGGTCGCGTTTTTAACGTCTTTGATTACTCTTATCCAATTAAAATTAGGTGCATTAAATCAGGAGATAAAATATCAACTAAGCTTAAGACCAAAAATGTTAAACACTTTATCAAAAGCCAAAAAGTTCCTGTTTACTTAAGAAATTTATATCCTGTTATAGAAGATAAAAATGGGAACGTAATATACGTCCCATTTTATTCAGATATAACAAATCATCTAATCCCGTTAACAATTAAATTAATTCATTAATTATTTTTTATAGAATATAAGCTTGATAATATATTGTATAGCAACACTAAATAATCTGGAGTTCTATTTACATATATAATCATTCTTTTTTGTGTAAATCTAACGATTATATCGTTAGAAAAATTAGATAGTGCTTTTTCTATCAAATTTATAACTCCATCTCGAGCCATAAATTGTGGAGATATTGTAATAATATATTTATCGATATTCTCTACAAAGTTTTCCACAAAAGTATCATTGAGATATATTTCGATTTCTTTTTTTAAAAATAAATTTCTTACTTCTTCAGGAATCGGTCCATATATATCTCTAATTTTAGCTTCGTAATCTTGAAGATCTTTAAATGTCGTTATCTCATTTAATTCTTGATACATTGAAATTCTATCAGAATCTGAAGCATAAGAAGGTGGAATATGACTATCTAAACTAAATGACAATTCATATTTAATAATCAGAGGTTTATTTTCCTTACTTTTATCAGATATATTTTTTTCATTCATTACTTCTTGTAATAGTTTCATATAAGCATCATAGCCAACTGAATCTATAAATCCTGCTTGCTCTTTGCCTAAAATATCTCCTGCTCCTCTAATATTTAAATCTTGGTTAGCAATCTTATAACCTGAGCCTAATTCAGTGAAATCTTTTATAGCTTTAAGTCTTTTTTGTCCTTGTTCTGATAAATTGTTGTACTCTTTATAGAATAAATACGCATAAGCTAAACGATTGCTTCGTCCAACTCTTCCTTTTATTTGATATAACTGTGCTAGTCCAAAGTGATCTGCATCTTCGACAATAATAGTATTGACATTAGGAATGTCTAAACCTGTTTCTATAATAGTTGTACACACCAAAATATCTATGTCTCCATCGTAAAACTCATTCATAACGTCGCCTATTTCATCTGCTGAAAGGGCACCATGAACTACTTTAACTACACAACTAGGAAACATATCTTGTATTTTTTTTGCCTTACTATAAATCGAATCTATTCTATTATGTAAGTAATAAACTTGCCCTCCACGACCAAGTTCACGAGCAATTACTTCTTTAATTAACCCTTCGTCATACTTTGTTACGTATGTTTTTATTGGCATTCTATTTTGTGGTGCTTGAGTTAATAAAGATAGAGATTTAACATTCAAAAGAGACATTTGTAATGTTCTTGGAATAGGTGTAGCTGACAATGTCAAAACATCAATATTTGTCGTTATCTCCTTTATTCTTTCTTTGTGAGTAACACCAAAACGTTGTTCTTCGTCTATCACTAATAATCCTAAATTATTAAACTCTATCTCTGAGCCTAATATTTTATGAGTACCTATAATTAAATGAATTCTTCCTTCTTTAATTTTTTTAATATAATTTTCAATTTCTTTTTTTGGCGTGAAGCGTGACAACATGGCAATTTCAACGCCATAACCTTTAAATCTTTTAATTGCAACTTCATTATGTTGTTTAGCTAAAATCGTTGTAGGGCATAAAATAGCAGCTTGTTTCCCACTTAAAATTGCTTTGTAACAAGCTCTAAAAGCAATTTCAGTTTTTCCAAATCCAACATCACCTGCTAAAAGTCTATCCATTGGATGTGGACTTTCCATATCTTTAGATATATCGTCCCAAGCTTTTTGTTGTGAATCAGTTAATTTGTATGGAAAATCGTTAGCAAAAGCGTGTTCCATCTCTTCTTCATGCATAAAAGCGTATCCTGGTTTAGCCATTCTTTCTGCGTTTATTGCTAATAATTTATCAGCTAAATAAGAAACACGTTTTTTGATTTTTTCTTTTCTTCTAGCCCAAGAAGTTCCACCTATTTCATCAAGAGAAGGAACGGAGCCTTCCTTACCTGCATATTTTCTAATAAGCTTAAATTTAGATAATGGCACGTATAAATAATTATCTTCACCAGCATACTGAACTTTTAAATAGTCTAGTCCATTAAGATCAAAAACACCGATATATTTACCTATACCGTAATCTTCATGAACTACAAAATCACCTATTTCTAAATCGTCAAATTTCTTTAAAATCTTTGCTTCTTTGAATCTCGTTAAGAACTTTCCACTTTGTTTTGCTAATCCAAAAATTTCGTTAGAAGAAAGAAAAACTTCTTTTTCGCTAGAAATTAAAAAACCACTATTAATACCAAAATCAACAATTTGAATTCTACCAACTTCTGGATAAATTGAATATGCAACATTTTCTTCATCAAGATGATTTATAAGAGTTTCTCTTCGTTCATTTGTAAGACAAATTTTAACGTTGTTTCCATCATCGATTAAATTACTTATGAAGTTTGTTGAAGTTGCTAAATTTGTATTGTGATATGAAATATCGACAGTTTTAAACTTGCACTCTTCGTTAGTTATACTAACATGATTGAGGCTTAAAAGGACTTCTTCTGGTGAGTCGTATATTCTTTCTTTTTCTAATGCTTGTCCATTTTTATATAAATCGTTAAAGAAGTCTATCTCTTCATTTTCAAAATTATTAGCTGAGGATAAAAAATCTATTGGATGATAAATGTAGACTTGGAATTCACTTAAATAATCACTAACTGTCTTGCAATTGTCATCAAAATAAAGAAGATATCTTGAATTTGTTTCGTCCATACCTTCATTTAATATTCTATCTAAATTTGGTCTTACTCTCTCTGACAATTCATCGAATAAAAGCTTAGGTAATTTTCTTTCTGATAAAGCTTTAAGTAGTTTTTCAGATCCATCCTCTTTTTCTTCTTTTGACAAAGAAAATTCACTAGCTGGAACTATAGTAATGGATTCAATTTGTTTATATGATATTTCTGTTTCAGGATGAAAAACTCTTATCTCTTCAACTGTCTCATCAAAGAATTCAATACGAATTGGATCCAAGTAATTTGCAGACCAAATGTCTAGAATTTCACCCCTTAAAGCATATTCGAAGCAATGTTGAACTTTATTAACTCTAGTGTATCCTGCTAAAGAAATTTTTTCTAATAACTCTTTACGTGAAATATCTTTGTTTATCTCTAAAGTAAAAATACGCGATTGAAAAGTCTCTTTGCTTCTAATCAATCTTATAGTAGCTGCGCTATGAGTGATGAATATTACAGGTTTATCTAAGCAAGTTGATGTTAAGGCGTTTATTCTTTCTTCAACCATTTCTTTACTTGTACCGATCGATTCAATTCTTAAAACTTCATCAAACGGATAAAAGACAACGTCATCTTGATTTAAATAATCCATCAAGCCATCCATTAAAGTCTGAGCATCATATAATGTTGGTAAGCAGACAGCAATTTTTCTAGGCTTTCTTAAAAATGAAGCACTTAAAACAAGGCTTAAGGAATTTATATTACTTAAGCTAATATCTTCATATGATTCAAATCTATTTAATTCACCATTAAACGGAATAAGATCTAAAAACTCTTTAGAATTCATTTATTAACCTTAACATTAAATAAGCTAGCAGTCTTATTGAAGTTTCCTTCTTTTATATAATTTTCGATTGCTTTTACTGCTCTATCATAAATATCTTCGATTTTTTCTTTATCTTCGCCTTGTGGCTTTCCTAAGACATAATCAACAACGTCGTTTTTAGGCTCACCAACGCCTATTCTTATTCTCTTGAATTCTTGTGTGCCAAGGCAATTAATTATGCTTTTTAAGCCGTTATGGCCACCACTAGAGCCGTTTTCACGTAATCTTAACGAGCCAGGAAGTAAAGCAAGGTCATCGGAAACAACTACAATATCTTGAATATTAATATGGTAGTAGTCAACAAACGCTTTTACTGATTCACCTGATAAATTCATATATGTCATTGGTTTTAAAATATATACTGTTTCACCATCGAAAGTAAACTTACAATATAACCCTTTAAATCCTGATTTATTTATTTCTACATTGAAATCTTCAGCTAAAATATCTACAACATCAAAGCCAACATTGTGGCGAGTGTGTTCATAATCTAAGCCAGGGTTTCCTAATCCAACAATTAATTTCATAAAATTCCCCTTTTCTATAACAAAACTACGTCTAAAATGATAACATATTATTAGTCAAAAACTAACAACAAAATATATTGCTTTATGCATATGTTATTTTATAAGAACTAAAACTGAGGTGAATATGCCTAACTTTAACAAAAAGAATTCTAAAAAAACTAGTCCTTTTCGTTTTGCAACAGGTTTATTTGCTTTAACTTTATTAACACAACTTTTCCATGGCTTTAACATTTCTTATTATGTTGACTATACTGGAATAGTTTCAATATATTTAGCTTCAATATGCAAAATTATCTTTGTCATTGTCGATGGATTAAATGATATATTCTTTGGAGCCTTATCAGAAAAAACAAAATCAAAATGGGGCAAAAGATTACCATGGCTTGTTGGTGGCCTTCCAGTACTACCACTATTTATTTTGTTAGCTTATGTAATAGATAAAAGCGCTGGTTTTTCTCAAACAGGATTTTTTATCTATTATCTTTTCATTTCGATTATGATTGAAAACGCATCTACTGTCATGTACATAAATTACGGAGCTCTTTATCCTGTTTTATTTGTAACCGATAAAGAACGCGCAGAATGTTCCAGTTTAAGACACTTATTTGAAATGATAGCTATGGGTATTTGCTATGTTTGTACGCCACTATTAATGGAAGTTTTACATAGTTATTTTTTAATCGGATTAATTTATACTGCCGTATATTTCGTTGTCATGATTTTCTGTATTACTGGCCTAAAGACAAAAGGCAAAGAAGATATAACCTTAAAAAAGCCTTATTCTTTCATTCAGACTTTAAAAGATGTTTTACACAATCGCCCATTCTTAATTTATAACTTAGCTCAATCTTTCTTCCAAGCAATTCTTGGACTAATCGTTTCAATATATCCAATGTACTGTAAATATGTTTTACATACAAATTCAGCAACACTAGCTGCTTTGATGGCTGTTTTATTCGGGTCTCTTGTCTTATCAATTCCTTTTTGGATTAAATATATTGAAAAACACGGATTTAGAATGGTGTGGAAAATTTGCTTTACTGCTCTTCCTATCGCCTTGTTTTTCCTAGTTTTACCAATAAACTGGTGGCAAGGGTGTATTGTTATGATATTTATAGGTCCTTTTGTTGGAGGACTAATGTTATCACCTGATATGATGAGTGCCGAATTAATCGATATTGATAAAATGAAATATAAAATTTCAAGAGAAGCCTCGTTTAATTCTATTGGATCTCTAATATCTAGAGTTTCCTTAATAGTTTCGGCTATAGCTATGTCAGCTTTAAGCTTTGCCTTTGGATACGAAAGTGGAGCAAATCCTGGACCAAATCCAGAGCTAGCTTTTAGAGCTATGTGTGGTGTAATGTTCCCAATCATTTGTGCATGTGGAACATTGTTCTGTTATAAATATATAAAAATATCCAACAAGGATTCACAAGACTTAAAAGCCTATAAAGCCATGTTGGAAGAAAAAGAAAATTCAGACAATATTACTGATTAGTTACGTTTTCTAAAATTAACACAAATAGCTGCATTATCTAAATCATCAATCCTTAAATTGTCTAACATGCAACATTCGTGTTCGTTATTTTGACATTCGTGATCGTGACAAGTTACATCAGTACTCTTGTCAGTAAAAGTCATAGCTAAATCTTTAGCGAACTCTTGAGTAAATTCAAAAGGTTCTCCACTTCTACTTTCATAGGACTCACAAACTGCATGTTGATTGACATAAATACCTTCTAATCCACATTTAATGTTGTGATTGTGTTCACAATTTTGCTTGTGACATTTTAAATTTGGCATATTTTTCATCTCCTTCTTTGTAATTAGTGTGTCCTAATGTATAATAATTATCATGGAAAATAACAGAGAAATTATTATTGTCAGTGCTTGTTTAGTTGGAGCACCTGTCCGTTACGATGGACAAACAAAGAAAAACAACGATGTACTAAGACTTCTAGATTACTATGATGTAATACCAGTTTGTCCTGAAACTGATGGTGGATTAAAAACTCCAAGAGCGCCTTCAGAATTAAACGAGGAAAGAAGAGCTATTAATATTAAAGGATCTGATGTGACAGATTTTTATAATAGAGGCATTTCTTTAACGTTAGAAATAGTTAAAAGATTTAACGTTAAACTAGCAGTTTTAAAAGATCGTTCTCCTAGTTGTGGTGTTAAAAAGATACACAACGGAAAATTCGACGGTGGAGTTATTAATGGAAATGGACTACTTGCAGAAGCTCTTTTAAAGGCAGGTGTAACAGTTATTTCTGAAAATGAAGTTCCTAACTTATTAAGTTCATTAAATAGATAAATGTATTAAAGATGAAGTTAATTCATCTTTTTTTGTACATATATAAATTTGTGCATTAAAAAACTGGGCATAAAGCCCAGTAATATTTTTATTCAACACTAATAATAAATGAATAGACTGGTTGTAATCCTTTTTTGATATCAATATCAATTTCGGAACCATATTTTTCATTAATTAAATTTGTAATTCTTTCTTCTTCTTCGTTAGAAACATCTTCACCGATAATGACAGTAATGATTGAAGACATACTATCAGTCATTTTATCAAGAAGTTCCATAGCTGCATCTACTTTATCTTTTTGACAGCAAACAATCTCTTTATCGAAAATTCCCATAAATTGATCTTTATAGACTTGAACTCCATCTACTGTTGTATCTTTAATTGAGAAAGTTACTTGACCAGTTTTTACTGTAGATAAAGCTTCTGTCATTTCATTGATATTGACTTCCATATCAACTTCTGGGTTAAACATCATAGCTGCAACTAAACCTTGAGGAATAGTTTTACTTGGGATAACAACAGCATTTGTTTCTCCACCGCTGACAACATCGCAAGCTTGTGAAGCTGCCATAACAATATTTGAGTTGTTTGGAAGAATAATAATGTTTTTGGCATGGACTTCCTTGATGGCTTCTACGAAATCTTCAGTTGAAGGATTCATAGTTTGACCACCAGAAACAACATAGTCAACTCTTAAGTCTTTAAACATATCGACAATACCTTGGCCAACACCAACAGATATTAATCCAAATTCTTTCAAAGGTTTTTCTTCGACCTTTTTGTTATTTTCTTCTTTTAATAATTCAGAATGTTGTTCTGACATATTTTCAACTTTGATTTTAACAAATTCACCAAATTGTTGAGCATAAGAGAGAATATTACCTGGATTTAATGTATGAATATGAACTTTAACTAAATCGTTATCTCTAACTTCAACAATTGAATTACCATGGCTATTTAAGACAGCGACAAATCTTTTTTCAACAAATACTTTTTTACCTGACTTTTCATTTTCGGCTGGTAATTTCAAAATAAATTCTGTGCAATAGCCAAATTCTTCATGTTGAATTTTTGATTGAGCATTTCCCATAGAAACTTGAGCTTGATCAGATACATCAACAACATCTGGCATATTCTTTTCAACGACTTCGTTCTTTAAAGCTTTTGAGAAACCTTCTAAAATCTTACAAAATCCAGCACCGCCACTATCGACAACACCAACTTCTTTTAATATTGGTAAAAGATCAGGTGTTCTCTTTAAGCTTTCACGAGCTTCAGCAAGTAAAATATCAATAGCTTGATCAATAGGCATTTCTGGTTCAACAGCATCGTTCAATGCTTGAGCAGCTTCTCTACAAACTGTTAAGATTGTACCTTCAACAGGACGAATAACAGCCTTATATGCAACTTCTTTACCCATCATAAAGGCATCAGCAAGATCGATTGCATCAGCTTCATCTTTGCCTTTTAAGCCTTGAGCAAAGCCTCTAAAAATTTGGGATAAAATAACACCAGAGTTACCTCTTGCACCCATTAATAGTCCTCTGGAGAAAGTCTTTGCAATTTCATAAATTGAAGTTTCATTTTTGTTTGCAACTTCTTTAGCACCTGAAGATATTGTTAAATTCATGTTAGTACCAGTATCGCCATCTGGGACTGGGAAAACGTTTAAAGCATCAACTTCTGGGTATGAATTATATAAGTTATTCGCACCACTGATAATCATCTGCTTTAGGATAACGCCGTCGATTTTTATCATATATTTCCTTCTTTCTTAATTAAATAATTCTTTAAAGGCGGTCAACACCTAAAACATAGACATTAACAGATCTAAACTTAATGCCAAATGTTTTTTCTAGTTCATATTTAACTCTCTTTTGTACTTCTGAAACTACTTCAGTTATTTTTAAATTAGAACCGACAATAATGTACATGTTGACTTCAAAAGCGTCCTTACCTGTCTTTTTAACTGTGACCCCGTCTTTATAGTTTTCTTTCTTAAGGAAGGCGTTTATCTCATCTTTTAATGAGCGTTTACTTGAAAGGCCAACAACACCATAACAGGTTGTTGCTGCTTGTCCAGCGACTAAAGCGATGGCTTCCAATGAGATATTGATTTTTCCGTATGACGTATTCTTATCTATTCCCATTCAAAAATTCCTCCTTAAGAGTGCTATTCTATTATACCTTATAAGGTAAAAAAATCAAATTATCACATGTTATTTAACTAATAATATGAAATTTTTTTGTAAAATTTAATCGCTTTTGTTACATTATCACCTTATTTGTATACACAATTATTGTTTGTTCTTTTATTATGAACAATCAAAAAAGTGAACTATGCATACAAATAATACATAAATTCACTTATTTTAATTAAATTACTTTAATTCGTTTTTGAGAACTTCTAAGAGTTCCTTCAATCTCTTACAAACAGCCATAAATGGTTCAGGTGTAGTCAAATCAACTCCACCTTTTTTAACTATTTCAACTGGGTAATCAGAACCGCCAGCTTTTAACATATTCAAATAGTTATCTAATGCTCCTGGAACATTGTTTTTTACCATGTCATATATTTGTAAGCTCGATGCATAGCATGTTGCATATTGATAAACATAGAATGGTGAGTGGAAGAAGTGTGGAATATAAGCCCAAACATATTCTTTATATGGTTCGTTATTTAAATCGATTCCATAATATTCTAAATACAAATCTTTCATTATAGATGAGAGAACATCAACAGTAACTGGTTTACCTTCTTCAACTAATTTGTGAGCTTGGTATTCATAGTCAGCAAAGAGTGTTTGGCGATAGAAAGTTGCAATTAAGCCATCAATTGCTGATTGTAATAAAACTAATCTAGTTTCTTTATCTGTTGTTTTGGAAAGTAAGTGATCTAACAATAATTGTTCATTAAATGTCGAAGCAATTTCTGCGACAAAAATTGTGTAGTCAGCTGTAGCGACTGGTTGATTAGCATTTGCTAAAGTTGTGTGAATTGAGTGACCTGCTTCATGAGCACAAGTAAAGCAGTCATCAAGCATTCCAGTGTGATTCAAAAGAATAAATGGTCCTTCTTTATAATAGCCAGTTGAATAAGCGCCTGTTCTCTTTCCTTCGTGTGGGTAGACATCAACTCTTCCTTCTGCTAATACTTCGTGAGCAACTTTTTCAAATTCTCCACCAATCTTAGCTACTGACTCGAAGAATAATTCTTTAGCTTCTTCATAAGTATATTTTTTATCTGTTGAAGCAAAATCCAAGAATCTATCATATGTGTGTAATTCTTTTAAGCCAAAGTATTGTTTTCTAAGAGCATAATATTCTTTGAGTACATCTGTATTTTCTCTAACAGTTTTAATTAAAGATAAATAAACATCAGTTGGAATGTTATTTCCATATAAGAAAGACTCTAAAATTGAATTGTACTTTCTATTTTTAGCCTCGGCATAGTCCGATTGAATGATTCCGTTATAAATTCCAGCAAATGTGTTCTTATGAGCTTCAAAGCCCTTAAAAACAGCTTCAAAGACAATTCTACGATCATCTTGGTTCTTTAAAGTAGCTAAATATTGTCTAAAATTAGATTGGTTAACTTCAATTTCTTCACCTGTTGAAAGTTTAACAGTACTTGATTTTCCATCAGCAACAGCTAACATATCATAAAGTCGATTGTAATTGTTTGTAACTTGAACATAGTTAGCCATTATCTCTTCAATCTTTGGTTCAAATATATGTGATTGATTGTGGAAAATCTTATCAAGTGGATAAGCGTACTTTGTCAACTCTTTATTCTCTTTAACAAAACGTTTAACATTTTCTTCACCTAATGCCAATATTTCAGATGAAGCAAAAGAAGTTACTTGTACATACTTAGCGTATAAGTCGTTTGCTGTTGCATATACCTTTTGTCTAGAAGGTTCTTTTTGTTGTTGATCGTAAAACATCGAAGCATATGTGTAAATCTTTGAAAAATTACCAACAACTTCTTCGTCGTAATTTAAAAAATCAAGCAATGATTTTTCATCGTTAATCTTTTCTTTAAACTTATTATATCCATCAATATCCTCACTTAACTTCTTAGCATCTTCTTCAAAAGCGTTTAAATCTTTATATATTCTTGTAAAATCCCATTCGTTCATAATTAGGGCCTCCTATTAATCTATTTCTTATTTTAGCAACATTATTTATATTTAGCCATTAAAAAAGCTTGGAATATTATTTTTATTAATAATCCAAGCAATTATCCATTTATATTTACTAAACTAAAAAGGCTGGCAAAGCAATAATATAAAGTAAGAAGATAATAATCGAGACTACAACACTGACAAGAGCACCTATTCCTGAGGCTTTAGAATCTTCAGGTTTTTCATCTTTCCAAACTAAGAATAAAATTAAACCTGCAATTGGAACAAAAAAGCCTAAAACACCCCAACAAATTGAAGAAGAACTATCGTCACTATAATAGTTTCCATTATAAGTATTACTTGAAGTATTTAAATCGACACTATTAACTTTTTCCTCTACAGTTGTATCATCTGTCTTTTCCCCACAATTTGGACAAAATTTAGCACCATCTGGTATTTCTTTACCACATTTTCTACAATACATAAAAAACCTCCTGAAAATTATATATGTATTTATAAAAAAAATAAACTGCCAGATTTACTGACAGTTTAATGATGTAGCCAAAAGTATAACAATAAATACGTAAGTGTGAAAGCGATAATGATAATAAGAAATTTAGGAAAGAATGCGCCATATGCGCCTCTAATCATTGCCCACCTTTCTTTCCAAGAAAGTTTGACATCGTTTTCTTTCTTCTTTTTCTTATCGTGCCATTTAAAGCCTTCTATATCCATATTGTAGATTGTGTGACCGTCATCTACATATTTTTGCTTTTTCTTTTTTGCCATGAAAATTATTCACCAAGGACAAAGTCTTCTTTTTTCTTAGCGGATTTTTTTGTGTGCTTTCTCTTTTTATAATCAGAAGTAGAAATCATTTCAGATTTTTTCTCTTCAATGCTTTCGCTAATCTTGATATCAGCTTTTTCTAATTCTTCATATTTACTGTTTTGAGCGAGCATCTCTTCATCGTAGAGGTGGCAAGCAACAAAGTGATCTGGAGCAACTGCTTTAAAGCGTGGAGCCAAATGTTTACAAACAGCCATGCACTTTGCGCAACGGGTGTGGAATTTACATCCTGCTGGTGGATTAGCTGGAGATGGAATATCACCCTTGAGAATGATACGATTCATCTTAACATCTGGATCTGGAATAGGAACAGCTGAGAATAAAGCTTGTGTATAAGGGTGAAGTGGATTAGCAAATATATCGTTTGTATTTCCTAATTCCATCATGTTACCTAAATACATAACAGCGATTTTATCTGTAATATATTTAACGACTGATAAATCGTGAGAAATGAAGACATAAGTCAATCCCATTTCGTTTTGAAGTTGTTTCAACAAGTTGATAATTTGAGCTTGAATAGAAACGTCCAAAGCTGAGACTGGTTCATCACAAATAACTAATTTTGGATTGACAGCTAAAGCTCTTGCAATACAAATTCTTTGTCTTTGACCACCAGAGAATTCATGTGGATATCTATCGTAATACTGAGGTTGTAAACCACACATTTTCATAATGTTCAAAACGTGTTCGTTGACCTTATCTTTTGGAACAATATGGTGAACTTTTACAGCTTCAGAGATAATAGCACCGACAGTCATACGTGGTGGAAGTGAAGAATATGGATCTTGGAAAATGAGTTGCATATCAACTCTCATTTTTCTAAGTTCTTTTGGCGGAACTTTGGCCAAATCTTTTCCATCGAAGAAAACTTGACCAGAAGTAATATCGTAAAGTCTTAAGATTGTACGGCCTAAAGTTGTTTTACCACAACCTGATTCACCGACAACACCGATTGTTTTACCTCTTTCAATTCCGAAAGATATGTCATCAACAGCTCTAAGATAAGATGTAGGTTTTCCAAAGAAATTAGCACCTAATGGAAAATATTTACATAAATGTCTAACTTCAAGTAAATATTTTGGATCTGGTGGTTCATCTTTACCACGAACACGATGTTCAGACAAAGAATTAAGTTCTTCAGCACTTAAAGTTTTTTCTTTAACTTCACTAGAGTTTTCACTCATTTTCTTTGCCCTCCTTATCGTATAAATAACATGCTACCATGTGTGTATCAGATACATATACTTCTGATGGATATTTTCCACTACACTTTTTGATGCACTTGTTACATCTTCCTCTAAAGAAACATGTATCAGGCATATTAATTGGGTTTGGAACTTGTCCAGGAATAGAATACAAAGGTTCGTTAGTATTGGAATTGATGAGAGGTTTGCTCTTTTGAAGTCCAATTGTATATGGATGCAAAGGATTGTGGAAAACTTCTCTTACAGTTCCCTTTTCAATAACTCTTCCAGCGTACATAACAACGACTTCATCAGCCATTTCAGCGATAACACCTAAGTCGTGAGTAATTAACATAATTGCACAACCTGATCTTTTTTGGATATCTTTAAGAAGTTCAAGGATTTGAGCTTGAATAGTAACATCCAAAGCTGTAGTAGGTTCATCTGCAATAATTAATTTAGGATTGCCCGCTAATGCCATAGCAATCATGACACGTTGACGCATACCACCAGATAATTCATGTGGATACGAGTTATAGACACGCTCTGGCATTGAAATACCAACTTGGTTAAGCATTTCTATACTGTGAGCCTTAGCTTGTTCTTTTGTTGTTTCTGGATAGTGGATAAACATGACTTCATCAAGTTGATATCCAATAGTAAAGACAGGATTTAAACTTGTCATTGGTTCTTGGAATATCATAGTAATATCTTTACCACGAATTTTATACATATCTTTCATAGGCATCTTAGCAATGTCGTATGAAATATTGTCACCATCAGCATCTTTTTCATCAGTGTTAAATCTAATTGAGCCTCCGACAATTTGTCCTTGTGGAGCTTGAACTAATTGCATAATTGAAAGAGAAGTAACACTCTTACCACAACCAGATTCACCGACAACACCGATAATTTTGCTTTTTGGAATTGAGAAAGAAACACCATTTACAGATTTAACTGTTCCGTTATCTGTAAAGAAGTTCGTTTCAAGATTCTCAATTTCAATAACATTGTTTGGGTCTTTCATCTTACCGCTATAGTAAGAAACATCGACCTTTTTCTTCTTTAAGCGCTCATAATAGCGCATTTGTTTTACGTTGTGTTTTATGATTTTTCTACTCTCTTTAAGAGTAAGGTAACCTTCTTTTTTTGCCATAACAATCACCTACTTCTTACTTCTTGGGTCCATGGCATCACGTAAGCCATCACCGACAAAGTTAAATCCTAAAACAGCTAGAACAATCATAATACCTGCTGGCATCCACATGTTGACATAGTTTTCCAAAATTTCAGGAGTGTTAGCTAATGAAATCATAGTACCCCATGCAGCGTATGGATCTTGAACACCTAAGCCTAAATAGCTTAATGTTGATTCATAAATAATAACTCCACCTAAACCAAGAGTCATAGAAACAATAAGTTGTGGCATGACATTTGGAATCAAGTGTTTAAATATTTTTCTCCAAGTTGGTAAGCCCATAACTTCAGTTGCGGTCATATATTCTTGCTCTCTAAGTGACAAGATTTGACCACGAACCATACGCGCTGTACCAGCCCATCCGAATATCGTGATAATAACCATTAACCAATAAATACGCATGCTTCCTGGAACTTTTAAGGAATCAAGAAGAGCAGCAGCAATAAGTAATATTGGCAGTGTCGGGATACAGTTAAATATATCAACAACACGCATTATTATCTGATCTACCCATTTTCCAAAGTAGCCTGATATACCACCAAAGAAAACGCCTAATAACGTTTCTAGAATAATAACAATAAAACCAATAGATAATGAAATTCTACCACCATACATTAATCTAGTGAAAACGTCCATACCTTTGTTATCAGTACCTAAGATATGATTTCCATCAGGTTTTGCATAAGAATTGATTTGTTGGGTAATTTCAATTACTTGAATAACATTGATAATGTTGCCATCTTCGTCAGTATAAGTAAGTTCCTTTTCATATTGTTTAACAACAGGTGTTCTATCAACTTCGTTTTCTCCCCATTTGTTATAAATCATTGGGCCGAAAATTGAGAAGAAGAATAAGAATATGATAAGAATGATACCAACTATAGAAAGCTTTGAACGGAAGAAACGTCTCATAATTAATTTAGCAGGAGACATTTGTTTGTAGTTTTCTTCAAAGACTTCTTTATTTTCATTGTTGTTTTCGCTGTTATTATCGCTTTCAGCTTTCTCAGCGTTAATCACAGATTCAGAGCTTTCTTTTTTAATTTCATAATTAAGTTCTTCCATGATTTTCACCTACCTTCCTAAGCGGACTCTTGGGTCGACAATAGAGTACATAATGTCGGAGAAAAGAGTACCGATAACAGTTAAAATAGCTAAGAACATGTTATATGTCATAATGAATGGAACATCGCCTTCTTTTAAAGCTTGATAAGCCATATTACCGATACCAGTAATACCGAAGACTTGTTCTGTAATCATCATACCACCGAATAATGATGGTAAAATACCAGCTAATAATGTAACAAGAGGAATCATAGTATTTCTGAAAGCATGCTTATAAATAACTTTATTTTCAGATAAACCCTTTGCTCTTGCTGTACGAATATAGTCAGCATTTAAAACTTCTAACATATTTGTTCTGGTGTATCTCATAAGACTACCAATTGAAAGGAAAACTGATACGAAGATTGGTAAAACTAAGTGTTTAGCCATATCGCATAATTTTGCCCACCAACCAGCAAATGTAGCTGGATAGATAACTCCACCTGTTACTAAACCGACAGATGGGAACCAACCTAAAGTAACGGAGAATAATTTAATAACGATTGCACCGAAGAAATAAGTTGGGAAAGAAATACCAATCATTGTAAAGATGGTAACTAAATAATCTCTTACAGAATATTGATGAGTTGCACTAGAAATACCTAATGGAATAGCAATTAAGAATTGCAAGATAGTTGCAATTAAAGCAATTGCAAATGAAACCCACATGTTTTGTGAAATGACATCGACAACTGGTCTTCTATATTTGAAGGAGATACCTAAATCACCTTTAAACATATTGCCAACCCATGTAAAGTAACCTTTGATAATACCTAGCGGTGAACTATCACCAATACCATATAACTCTTTAAATGCCTGAATTTGTTCAGCTGTAATTTGACCTGAAGCTAATTGTTCAGCAAATTTAATGTCGACGTAATCAGTTGGCATTAATCTAACTAAAACATAAATAATTACAGAGACACCTAAAAGGACAAAAAGGGAGATTAATAGTCTTTTAATAATGTATTTGAACATGTTTTTTCTCCTATAAAGAGGACCGTTGTTAGCGGCCCTCGAAATTTTTCCTTTTAGAAATTAACGATAGTTTGCATTGAGACTTACGTTCCAAATCTCACTTAAAAGTCCTTTATATGGTGAAAGTTCTTTTGCTGGAGTTAAGGATGTAGAGTCAATCTTCTTGTTGTTATAAGCGAATAAGTCATCTCTTTGATATGTTGGTAATTCGACTGCAAGATCCATTACTAAATCAAGAGCATGTGCATAGTAGTTTGTACGTGTTGGTTGATCTGTAACTGAACGTGCATCATCAATCACTTGTGATAATTCAGCGATGATTTCTGTTTCTCTTGGATAGTTATTTGGGTTAGCAGCAATCTTTTTGTAACCCCAGTTGAGGACTGAAGTTGCTGTTGAATCCTTGTGATAGACTTGATACATATCTGGGTCAATTGTACTACCCCAAGCAGCTGCCCATACTTGTAAGCCACCAACTGATAACTTACTTAAAGCTCTAGCATCAGTTGTAACTGTGATTTGGAAGCCGATTCTATTTAAGACTTCAGCAGCGTGATATAAAGCATCCCAAGCTGGGTGGTCTTTATCTTCACCAGCAATAGTGAATGTGTACTTAAGTTTCTTGCCATCCTTTTGGAGAACGCCATCAGAACCTAATGTGTAGCCAGCATCAGCTACTAATCTTGCGGATGTAGCGCCTGTGCTATCATATGCATAATATAATTCTGCATCTTTTGGATAAGCCCAGCTTGTTCTAGACATTGAACGATAGACAGGTTCAGCCATTGTACCATAGTAACCGACAACTTCATCGACACTAATAGCGTGCATAATTGCTTGTCTTACTTCGAGATCTGTAATTTCACCAGCGTTGATACCAATGTAACCATAACCAGCTGTCTTAACTCTTTGAGATGTAACATTTTCAAGGCCGTTTAAGACTTCGACTGTCTTTGGTTTAGCATTTGGCTCGACAAAATCAACTTCACCTGTTTGTAAAACTGTAACCATTGAGTTAGCAGGTGTAACTTGATAACGGATTGATTTGATTTTTGGTTTGCCAAGGTGGAAGTTTTCATTTCTTTCATAGTAAACAACACCTTTATCGGCAAAGTCTGATGATGTGACATTAGTTGTGCCACCAGAAGCTTTACTTGCTTGGTATGGGCCAGCACCAACTGGAAGACCAACTTTATTAGCAGCGTTAACAACGTTGTTTAAGAATGTTTGTGACATATATTCGACACCGAAGTTGCTTTCGAAGTCAAATTTTTCAATATGTTCTTGATCAGAATAGTAATACATTGGAGCTACTGTAAATGCAAAGTTCCAAATTGCTTTTGGGTCAACACCATTAATCTTAATGGATAAGACTTCGTTACCAGAAACGAGAGCACCTGTAGAGTCATATGTTGGTTTTTCATATGTCTTACCATTGACAGTGACTGCTTCGTCCTTATTAGCAAATGTAATACCGGAAATGTTCTTATATGTTAAGCCATTTCCTTGGTTCTTTTGATCATTAAAATATTTTTCCATTTCATCAGCAACGATATAATCGAATAAATTATCAGCTGCTGCCCAATAGGAAACAATTTCAGAAATGCTATATGGAACTTTATCAGCATAGACATATTGGATACATTGTTCTTTTGTCCAAGTTCTTGCATCTGTATATTCACCATATGTAGCAGTGATTTCACCTGTATCTTTGTTAAAGCTAATATAACCTTCATTATATAAGAAAGCTTCCATATTAGTTTCGAAAGGTTTAATTAAGTTATCTTCATCACCTTTCTTTGTAAATGAAATATCTGTAGCTGTATCAATAGCGTTTGTATAGTCTGAATTTAATTCTTCAGAGAATAAGCTTAAAGCTTTGTTATAGTCACCTAAAACATTTCCATAAGTTGTTGGGTTAGCGTTAACTGATGTTGTTAAGTAGTCTAAGAACGATGTTTCAGTTAAGATTTCACTAGAGTGATCTTTAATGATTTGATCACTTAAGGAAGTGAGTTGGTCAATTCTACCTTGAGCAGCGACTTGGAATCTTGTTTTGAAACCTTCTTGTTCTTTTTCACTAGCTGTTTGAGTTCTGTATCTCTTTAAACCAACAATATCTGTGGAATAAATTGTACTTGAACCGTTGTAGATTGGATCAAGATAAACGTAAAGATTAAATAAGACATCCTTAATTGATAAGGCAGAGCCATTTGAATACTTAATGTTGTTCTTTAAAACAAATTTGTATTCTGTAACTTTATCTTCGGAAGCCCCGATTGCTTTGTCATCATCAGTAGCATCTCTTGTTTCCTCTGAATAGTCTAAGACTACGACGTCTTCATTTTCACCAACGATAGGTTCACCAGCACTATTGTTGCCGATCATACCGATTTGTGTAAGACCAACAATGCTACTATCTGCTGAGTTTGTAGAGAAGAATGGACTGAAAACGCCATCGAATTCAGCAGTAGATAAAACGAGTGGAACTGTTTCGTTGACTGTATTAACTGTTGGAGATGTTGATATGCTACTACTTCCTGACGAAGAAGTTTGGCCATTACCATGGTTACATCCTGTAACGGTTAAAGCTACCAAAGCACCAAAAGTTAAAAGTGATAGTTTCTTTTTCATATTTAGCCTCCTTTTAGCTATTTAACGTCATTTGATTGACGATTATCAATAATAGTAATAGTTGATGTTGAATTAGTAACAACTGTATCACCTAATTCATCATCTTTTAATAACGAATAATAGACTCTACCATCATTTATATAGTCGATATAATCTATTGTCATCTTATCGCTAGAAGCGATTGTATATTCGCCTTCGAATGTGACATTTTCAATCTTACCACCAGTAGCTGTACCAGCGACTGCACCAAGGTAAGCTGCTTGAATTCTTGTACCATTATATTCAAAGTTGAATTTAGCTCCAGTAAACTTGATGTCGATAACATTTGAATTTCTCATTGCACCAAATATACCAACATATAAGTCACCAGTCTTAGATTTGTTAAATGAAAGATTGAAGTTGCTAACGGTGTGTCCGTTACCATTAAGTGTTGCGTTGTTATAACGTTCAACAAACAAATCTTTTCCTTCTAAATCAATATCGTTCATTAAATATACAGATTTTCCTGTTCTAATTGCGGATAAGAATTCAGAAGCTGTACTAACTATAGTGAAATCACCTTCAATATAATTGGCATAAAGTTTAACAACTGGATTAGATTCATCAGTTGATGTGTAAATAGTATAAATATCATCAATGACATTACCATTTACATCAGAGAAATTGATGAATGTATGTCCTGGATAAGCTTTTGCAGCAGCTCTATCAATATAGACAGATCCAAATGTTGCATTTTGATTTGCACCATAAGATTTAATTAAAACATCTTTGTTATTTTCATCTTTGTAGTAAAGTTCAAATGAATATTTAATTTGTTTTACCCATTTAGCATAAAGATGAACGCCTTCTTTAGTCATAGTATTTTTGCTAAAATCCCATGGATCAGAATAAGTAGCATCATCGCCTTCGCCAGTCTTTGTAAGGTACCAGCCATCTAAATCATAGCCTTTACGTGTAATATGATAATCTTCTCTAGTTTCAATAACGTTTGGATCACCTATTTTCATTTCAGTTTTATCGCCGAAATCATAATAATAAACAACATCATAAATACTATTTTGACACATACCACCTTCGAGATGGAAAGTAGCAGGTATTTTTCCTTTAATGTTTTGTGAGCCTGTTGAATTGCAACCAGTAAGTGAACAAATTGTTATCACACCTAGAAAAGCAGCGCCTAGTTTTCCTAGTTTCATTTCTTACTCCTTTCTTTTATAAAATTAGCAACGTTACAAAAAGTAATTATACTATATTTTGCATGTTTCTTAAAGTCTAATATCTATTGTAAATGCAAATATATAACTATAAAATGTAAAAAATAGCTAAAACGTGTATTTTGTTTAATATTCAGGAAGAATTATTAACAAAATACGTTTCTTTTTGAAATGTTATCTAATTATTAATTGATTTATTTTATGCATAAATCATTTAAAAAAGCTTTAATAATTAAACTAACAACTAAAAAGCAAAAATAAAAAGCAAAAAAATTATTAGATTCTATTTTGCTATGCAAAATATATCACTTATAAAACAAAAGTACAACTAATAATTAAATTAAGTGAAATATTAAATTTTGTGCAGGTATTTTAAAGCACAAAAAAACCGGCGATGACCTAATCTCCCGCAAAAGCAGTACAATTGGCACAGAGGCGTTTAACTACTGTGTTCGGAATGGGAACAGGTTGGACCGCCACGTCATAATCGCCGGATGGTAGAAAGAACAAGGAATAAAAGAGGACTTTGAAAACCGGATATCGAATAAAGTAACAGTTCTTTACAGACAAATTAAGAAAAATGAAGAGATGAAAATAAGTGGTCGATCTATTAGTATCGCTCGACTGAACATATCGCTATGCTTACATCTGCGACCTATCAACGCGGTAACTTACCGCGGATCTTATTTCTTGCGAAAGGGAAGTCTCATCTTAAGGACGGTTTCGCGCTTAGATGCTTTCAGCGTTTATCCGATCCATAGGCGGCTACCCGGCCGTGCAACTGGCGTTACAACCGGTGTACCGTAGCTATGTCCATCCTGGTCCTTGCGTACTAGGGACGGATCCTTTCAAACTTCCTACGCCCACGACAGATAGGGACCAAACTGTCTCACGACGTTTTGAACCCAGCTCGCGTACCACTTTAATAGGCGAACAGCCTAACCCTTGGAAGGTACTGCCCCTCCAGGATGTGATGAGCCGACATCGAGGTGCCAAACCGCGTCGTCGAAGTGAACTCTTGGACGCGATCAGCCTGTTATCCCCAGGGTAGCTTTTATCCGTTAAGCGACGGCCATTCCACAATGAAACCGCCTGGTCACTAATCCCTACTTTCGTACCTGCTCGACTTGTCGGTCTTGCAGTCAAGCACCCTTATGCATTTGCGCTCTACGTATGATTTCCGACCATACTGAGGGTACCTTAGGGCGCCTCCGTTACTATTTGGGAGGCGGCCGCCCCAGCCAAACTACCCGCCTAACACTGTCCTCCCGCCCATCCAGGGTAGGAGTTAGAATAAATGCAAATCCAGAGTGGTATCCCAACGGCGACTCCATCGAAGCTGACGCCCCGACTTCAAAGTCTCCCACCTATACTGTACAAGATTCGCATTTACTCAATATTAAGTTATAGTAAAGCTCCATGGGGTCTTTCCGTCTAGTCGCGGGTAACCGGCATCTTCACCGGTACTACAATTTCGCCGGGCGGGCTGTTGAGACAGTGCCCAAATCATTACGCCTTTCGTGCGGGTCAGAACTTACCTGACAAGGAATTTCGCTACCTTAGGACCGTTATAGTTACGGCCGCCGTTCACCGGGGCTTCAATTCAAAGCTTCGGATTGCTCCTAACCTCTCCTTTTAACCTTCCGGCACCGGGCAGGCGTCACCCCATATACATCGTCTTGCGACTTAGCATAGAGCTGTGTTTTTGGTAAACAGTTACTTGGGCCGATTCGCTGCGGCTCCATCGCTGGAGCACTTCTTCTTGCTAACTTACGAAGTTATTTTGCAGAGTTCCTTAACAACAGTTATCTCGCTCACCTCAGGATATTCTCCTTGACCACGTGTGTCCGTTCTCGGTACGGGCCGAACACGTTTAACGTTAGCAACTTTTCTTGGAAATCGGCATCTGCTGTTTCTTACTCGTCTCGCGACTTTCATACCGCACGTCTTTGTCTTAATGATTCCCGTACTTAACAAGGAATCGACTCCTACGCTCTGCCCTCCACTTCCGATCGGAGGTGAGCATAGCCGTTTTCGTCATTGCATCACTGCGTGCTCGGGTGCAGGAATATCAACCTGCTGTCCATCGACTACGCCTGTCGGCCTCGCCTTAGGTCCCGACTAACCCTGGGAGGACGAACCTTGCCCAGGAAACCTTAGTCAATTGGTGAAAGGGATTCTCACCCTTTATCGTTACTTACGCCGGCATTCTCGCTTCTGTACGCTCCACCACTCCTCACGATATGGCTTCACTGCAAACAGAACGCTCCCCTACCACGAATTTTTAGGATTCATCCGCGATTTCGGTATCACGCTTAGCCCCGGTAAATTTTCGGCGCGGAGACACTTGACTAGTGAGCTGTTACGCATTCTTTAAATGATGGCTGCCTCTGAGCCAACATCCTAGCTGTTTGAGTATCTCTACATCCTTTGACACTTAGCGTGAATTTAGGGACCTTAATCGGCGGTCTGGGCTGTTGCCCTCTTGACCACGGAACTTATCTCCCGTAGTCTGACTCCTGGGGTACATCTAATGGGATTCAGAGTTTGATTATGATTGATACCGCTTGGCGCGGCTCGCTCATATTCAGTGCTTTACCCCCACTAAACAATGTCCCAAGGCTAGCCCTAAAGCTATTTCGGGGAGAACCAGCTATTACCCGACTCGATTGGAATTTCACCACGAGCCACAATTCATCCGCGGGCGTTTCAACGAACGTCGGTTCGGACCTCCATAAGGTTTTACCCTTACTTCATCCTGATCATGGCTAGATCGTCGGGTTTCGGGTCTACAAACACATACTGTCGCCCTGTTAAGACTCGCTTTCGCTTCGGCTCCGGATCTTCTCCTTAACCTCGCATGTGTTCATAACTCGCCGGCTCATTCTTCAATAGGCACGTCATCAGGCTTTAACGCCCTCTGACTTTTTGTAAGCATACAGTTTCAGATTCTTTTCACTCCCCTCCCGGGGTTCTTTTCACCTTTCCCTCACGGTACTGGTTCACTATCGGTCACCGAAGAGTATTTAGCCTTACGGAGTGGTCTCCGCACATTCCGACAGGATTTCACGTGTCCCGCCGTACTCTGGAAATCACGACAAGTAGCATTTTTACAGGTACGGGGCTTTCACCCTCTTTGGCTTACCATTCCAGGTAATTCTCCTTGTGTCTACTTATACTGATGTGATCCCGAACCCCACTCAAGGTGGTTTAGGCTCTTCCGCTTTCGCTCGCCGCTACTGACGGAATCGAATTCTCTTTCTTTTCCTCCTGGTACTTAGATGTTTCAATTCCCAGGGTTGTCTCCTGCCGGTTATGTATTGGCCGGTCAGGTGGTGCGCCATAACGCGCATCGGGTTTCCCCATTCGGAGACCCTCGGGTCAAAGCTTACTTCCAGCTCGCCGAGGATTATCGCAGGTAGTCGCGTCCTTCATCGTCTTTCGGTGCCAAGGCATCCACTGTACGCCCTTAGTAACTTAATTTCACTCGATAATTTCATGTTATTAAATTGTCTGGCTATTAACATCGTTATATTCGGTTGAATCTAACGACTTTCTAGAAAGAACTGTAGATATCCGGTTTTCAAAGAACTCTTTTAAGAGACCTGATCTCTCAAAACCGAGTAGTTTACCATTTATATGACCAAAATTGAATTATTACATACTGTTTTTTCTTTCTCCATAGAAAGGAGGTGATCCATCCCCACGTTCCCGTAGGGATACCTTGTTACGACTTAACCCCAATCATCAGCCCTACCTTAGGCGCCTCCCTCCCTTGCGGGTTAAGATAACGACTTCGAGTATTGCCGACTCTCATGGTGTGACGGGCAGTGTGTACAAGGCCCGGGAACGTATTCACCGCAGCAATGCTGATCTGCGATTACTAGCAATTCCAGCTTCATGGAGTCGAGTTGCAGACTCCAATCCGAACTGAGACCGGCTTTGTGAGATTTGCTCCTCCTCACGGGATTGCTTCTCTCTGTACCGGCCATTGTAGCACGTGTGTGGCCCAGGGCATAAGGGGCATGATGATTTGACGTCATCCCCATCTTCCTCCGGTTTGCACCGGCAGTCTCTCTATAGTTCCCAACTTAATGATGGCAAATAGAGACAAGGGTTGCGCTCGTTAGGGGACTTAACCCAACATCTCACGACACGAGCTGACGACAACCATGCACCACCTTTCACCGCTATAACTATGATCTTGTTTCCAAGACTTTTAGCGGGATGTCAAACCCTGGTAAGGTTTTTCGCGTAGCGACGAATTAAACCACATGCTCCACTGCTTGTGCGGGCCCCCGTCAATTCCTTTAAGTTTTATTCTTGCGAACGTAGTACCCAGGCGGAGGACTTAACGCGTTAGCTACGACACCGAAATACTCCGGCATCAGGTCCTCAACGTTTACGGCGTGGACTACTAGGGTATCTAAGCCTATTTGCTCCCCACGCTTTCGTGACTGAGCGTCAGTATCGGGCTGGTAAGCCGCCTTCGCCACCGGTGTTCCTCCATATATCTGTGCATTTCACCGCTACATATGGAATTCCGCTTACCTCTCCCGCACTCTAGTTCTTCAGTTTCCAAAGCGAACTGTGGTTGAGCCACAGGATTTGACTTCAGACTTAAAAAACCGCCTGCTCACTCTTTACGCCCAATAATTCCGGATAACGCTTGCCACCTACGTATTACCGCGGCTGCTGGCACGTAGTTAGCCGTGGCTTTCTAGCGAGGTACCGTCAAACAAAGAGCATTTCCTCTCCTTGCCATTCGTTCCTCGCCACAGAATTTTACAACCCGAAGGCCGTCATCATTCACGCGGCGTTGCTCGGTCAGGGTTTCCCCCATTGCCGAATACTCCCTACTGCTGCCTCCCGTAGGAGTCTGGACCGTGTCTCAGTTCCAGTGTGGCCGTTCACCCTCTCAGGTCGGCTACGCATCCTCGCCTAGGTGGGCTATTATCTCACCTACTAGCTAATGCGCCGCAGGTCCATCCCTCTGCGCGGCTTTAAGGCCGCCTTTTATGACTCCAGGTTATCCCAGAACCACGTATTCGGCATTAACCAAAGTTTCCCTTGGGTATTCCGATCAGGGGGGTAGGTTCCCAACGTGTTACTCACCCGTTCGCCGCTCGGTATCCATTGCTGAATACCTCGCTCGACTTGCATGTATTAGGCACGCCGCCAGCGTTTATCCTGAGCCAGGATCGAACTCTCTTGAGTTTCAATCTTGGTCAAAATTATTCTGACTATCAGTTTTCGTCTTATAAGACTTTGACTGGTTTATGTGTGTTTAAATGGTATTAAACTACTCGGTTTTCAAAGATCACGTCTTCGCATCTCTTAGAGGTGCTGACATCTTTACAATTCAAGCTAATTTTATCAATTTTTGAATTGTATTTTTTTGCACTTCATCAGTGCGCTTATATATTAAACCACTACGAGCAATAATATGCAAGAACTTTCGCACATTTTTGTTATTTTTTTCAAAAAATGTTATTTTTTGTATAACTTTTATTTTTTGCAAAAAATAATACAAATTGTAAAGATTTTTATAAAGAAAAGTGCCCTATATTATAGAGCACTTATCATTAATATATGCGATCTGTAGAAATATAATACAAGAATTTATCAACCTCTTTTTGAATATCATAAGCTGTATTAAATCCAGGTATCAACTCTGTGTGCAAATTAGTTGTATCAATTCCTAACGATTTAGATATTTGACTCAAAGCATAAAATATAAATATTTCCATTTGCTCTGAGCTTCTAAATGGGAAAGCTTTTCCATAATTCAAATAATGGTAGATAGTTAAAAAATTCATCATTGAGCTTTTTACTATATCTTTCAAATCTTCTATTTTAGAGACAAAAGTATCAAAAGCAATTATTAAAGGATCATATTTAGCAATAACATCATCATCAATAGTTATTGTTCGAACAGGTTCATCTCTATAAGCAAGCTCAAAGTCGCCATATATTGTTGCCTTTGAATTTAATTCATTCATAAACTCTAGTGTTTGATATTTGTAGTTTGCAGGCATTTGTGGTTCAGATAAAACAAATCTAAATATATTGTTATATGAGTTAACATCTGCGCCATTCTTTATAGCAGCCTGGACAAATATAAGACATGGCATTATTTGGTTATAATCTTTTTTAATTTTTTCAAGCAAGGTTTCTGGTTCAAATTGATCTTTATCTGGTGGAATTACGCTTCCATCAGCTATTTCTAAATATTTATCTACTGTAGCAAACATATTTGCTGGTAAATATGGAAGTGATTTTATTCTTCTTATATTACTAAAGGATTCATATGTTTTTCCTACTTGAGCCATAGCTGTAAAATAAACAAGAACAGCTAGATGTGGACAGTTTCTTAAATAGTGTTCCTCGTTTGCATAATATAATTCAATTGTCTTATCAAATTTTTGCTTTTGAAACATATTAAATAAATCCGTAGTCAATTTATCGCTTTGTAAAGTCATAAGTTCTCTAGTGCCTATTTGATTTTCATTCATAAAGAACTTTGTATATTCATCCATAGAAATTGCCATAAAATCATCTCCTTTTATATATTATTAATTAATAAAGAACATTTTATATTATATATACCTTTATATTATACATAAAAAGCACCTTTGCGGTGCTTTTATTTCTTATTTTCTGTTTGAAGTAAAGAGTGCAACATAATAGAGGACTCTTATGAAGATGTAGATAAAGTCTACATAAAGATTAAATGCACAGAACAATGCAACATTTGTGCTTGATCCTTCTGTTGTCATTGCTATCTTCTTGATGTTATTCATATCGATTGCAGTGATTAACAACATAGCGCCAAACATGACAAACTCAGCAATCCAATAAATAGCTTCAGAACCAATTAATAAGTTAACTAAAGATATAATTGAAGCACCGATTACTGCTGTAAATACAATTGGGAGTAAACCATTTAAACTATTCTTTGTTATTGCTCCAAACAAAGCCATAACTCCAAATGTACCAGCAGAAATAATAAATGCAATTGCGACGAGAGTTAAATCAAAGACCATTAATATTGATGATAATAAGCAACCCATAGCTACTGAATAAACAAAGAAGCAAATAGGTACAGCTTTTGATGTTTTCTTAAACGCTTTTAATTGTATTACTATCATCATTGGTATCATGACAATTGCAGATACAATCATGATAGGAAGATAAGCAGCTTCTGCTCCTGTAGCAACAAGCAAATAAGGCAAGCCATATCCTACAAGTCCTGTGATTAATAAAGCTAATGCCATAAAAGCATATATTTTAATCATCGAGAACGTTTTTGAATTTTCATTTTCGTACTGACTAGATGATGTGTTATAAATTTCCATAAATATATAACCTCCTTTTATATATATGTTTATAAAGTAAAGTTTAAATAATGTCAATAAAACTATTAATTAATCACTTTACATTTTTTGCTAAATGTAAAACAAAAGGCACGATACATATACTATCATGCCTTATTTTGATTTTGTTATTAAATATTTTTGATGAGTTCAGCAAATGAATCTGGTGCCAAACTTGCTCCGCCAACTAAAGCACCATCAATATCTGGAGCTTTCATATATTCATTGACGTTGACTGGTTTGACTGAGCCACCATAAAGAACACGAATTGTATCAGCCTTTTCTTGACCAAACATATCAGCTAAGAGCTTACGAATATATCCACAGATATCTTCAGCAATTTCTACAGAAGCGTTCTTGCCTGTGCCGATTGACCAAACTGGTTCATAAGCAACGACAATTTTGTCTGTATCTTCTTTAGCTATATCCATTAAGCCAATCAATAATTGTTCTTTTACAATTGACTTTGTTCTTCCACTTTCAAAATCAGCTAATGATTCACCAACACAATAGACAACTGTCATCTTATTTTCAATAAGAGCTTTGATTTTTCTATTGCATGTTAATGATGTTTCAGCAGCATATAATCTTCTTTCAGAGTGGCCAACTAAGCACCAATCAATTCCAAGTTCTTTTATCATTGGAATTGAAACAAATCCTGTATATGCTCCATGGTCAGCAAAGTGGCAATCTTGAGCGGCAACGATCATATTGCCAGCATTTTCTTTTACAGTTTGTAATGAAAGATAGCTTGGTGCAACACCAATATCAATTCCTTTTTCAGCAGCTAGCTTAATCATATCAGCTGAATGAGAGCAAAATTCTTTGCTTTCAGCAATGGTATGATTCATTTTCCAGTTGCCTAATAACAACTTTCTTCTTGCCATTGTGTTTACTTATCCTGGATGACATCAATGCCTGGAAGATGTCCATCGTTTTCAATCATTTCAAGGGAAGCACCGCCACCTGTTGAAACGTGTGAGAATTTATCTTTATAACCGAATTGTTTACAAGCTGCAGCTGAGTCACCACCACCGATAACTGAGAAAGCAGCAGCGTTGTCTGCACATGCCTTACAAATAGCAATTGTACCTGCTTGGAATTCATCTTTTTCAAAGACGCCAGCTGGGCCATTCCAGAAGATTGTCTTAGCTTTAGAAATTTCATTAGCAAAGAGTTCTCTTGTCTTTGGGCCAATATCCATACTCATATATCCTTCTGGAATATCGACGCTATCAAGTGTAACGATTGATGTTGGGTTATCAAAATCGTTAGCGACAACGACATCGACTGGTAATACAATCTTACCATTTGCTTCTTCGTAGCAACGTTTTGCAAAATCAAGTTGATCAAGTTCGACTGGAGATGTTCCTGTTGTGTGACCTAAAGCTTTATTGAATGTGCAAGCCATAGCTCCGCCAATAATAATCTTATCGCACTTCTTAAGTAAGCTTTCGATAACCTTGATTTTATCAGAAACTTTCAAGCCACCTAAGATAGCGACATATGGACGTGCTTCTTCTGGACAATCAACTACTCTGCCAAGAGAGTTAACTTCTTTTTCGACTAAGTAACCAATAGCGGTTTCTTTGCCTTCAGCATTTAAAATTTCTGGGACACCAACTGTTGAGCAGTGTGCACGGTGAGCTGAACCAAATGCATCCATAACATAGGCATCACATAAAGAAGCCCATTCCTTTGAAAGTTCTGGATCGTTCTTTGTTTCGCCTTTTTCGTAACGTGTATTTTGAACGAGTAATACTTCGCCATCTTTTAATGCAGCAACAGCATTCTTTAATTCTTCGCCTCTTGTAACTGGGCAGAAAGCAACTGACATACCAAGTAATTCACCAAGTCTTACAGCAACTGGAGCAAGGTTGTTCTTTGCTTTTGCTTTAGCAAGATCTTCAGCTGGTAACTTATGGTCAACTTTACCTAAGTGACTCATAAGAATAACTCTTGCACCCTTACCAATTAATTCTTTGATTGTTGGAAGAGCTGCAACGATTCTATTATCATCTCTAATTGTTCCTTCTTTGAGTGGAACGTTAAAGTCACAACGGACAAGAACTTTCTTTCCGGCAACTTCTAAGTCTTTGACGTGTTTTTTCATATTGAATTTCTCCTTATTAACACATATTTGCACGTATATTATAATATGAATAAAGCATAAAGCCAAACTATACTATAAATGAAAGCGTTATCATTACACAATTTTGATTAAACTCGCTCATTTCATGCTCACTTTATTTTTTTATAGCTATTTTATAATGCGTTTATATTAAAAGTATATTTTTGTATATGAAATGAATATTTAACATAAACTTATATGGTGAGGTTACCAAATGAGATATATACCAGCTGTCAATGTAAAAAGCTATGATGGAAATAGTTCCTATGATCTATATTCTTTATTGTTAAAAGAAAGAATTATTATGTTAACAGGAGAGATAGATGATACACTTTCTGAAATTGTTTGTTCAGAGTTAATATTCTTAAATGCTAAAGATCAAGAATTACCTATTAGCATATATATTGATTCACCTGGCGGAAGTGTAACTGCAGGTATGGCTATATACGACGTAATGAAAGCTATCGAAGCTCCAATAAAAACTATAGGTTTAGGACTATGCGCTTCAATGGCGGCCTTCTTATTATCTTCAGGTGACAAGGGCTATCGATATGCCTATCCAAACGCCGAAATAATGATTCACCAACCTATCGGTCAAACTCAAGGACAAGTAAGCGACCTTGAAATAATGACAAAAAGATTTATTAGTCTTAAAAATAAATTAAATAGTATTTTAGCTTCAAACACTAATAAAAGTTTAGAAGAAATAGAGAAAGACACTGATAGAGATAACTTTTTAACTGCAGATGAAGCTATTGAATATGGACTTATTGATTTTAAAATAAAAACTGAAAAGCTAATTTCTTAACTTTTCAGCAAATTCATGTAATTTTTTAAATATGTGGACAACACCACTTTTTGTAATTGGTATTCCACCTTCTTCAGTCATTATCTTAGATATTTCATTATAGCTTGCATCAGGGTGATCTTTTCTAACTTGAATTGCAAGTTTATTTTTATCATCGAAAGAAAATAAACCTACTCTCTTTTCAATAATATCTATATCTGCTAAGTTAGATTCACCGTTTTTCAAAGCTTTTTTATAGTTAGCTGCATCGCAGATGATTAATCTGTTTTGTGAATTAAAGAAATCTTTAGTCAATCTTGTATCTTCAAACTCCATCATCATGTTTGTAGCACCAATATATGCTAAGAAAACTGATATCTCTTCACCTTTTTTTAGATAAAGAATATATCTATCTCTTCTTGTTGTCATTTTAAAGCTCATCTTTTTTCCACCTTTAAATGTCAACAATTTATGAAGAACAGATTTAGCATCTTCTTCATCTGAAAAAGATAGCTCAACATAATATTGTGATTTTTGAGGATCTGATATCATACCAGCACCTAAAAATATACCTGTTACAAAATATTTAAAATTTGATGATTTAATCATTTCTTTAGGTTTCATTCTCACTAAATCATCAAAACATTCTAAATCTCTTAAAATATCAAAGACATTTTCACGTATGACAACGCTATAAGTCGGAGCTTTATCAAAATGTGTTTTGTTGCCATACTGATATGAAGGGTGAACTTTATAAACAGTTTCAAAAGCTTTAAATATCAAATCAGCTAATTCGCTTATTTCAGTTGTCACTTTTAACTTTTTTTCATGTCCTAAAATTAAGACACCTGAAACTCTAACCACACCAGATAATAGTGGCCTTAAAGCTTTCTGATCGTTTATTAGAAGCGTTAATTCATCTTTAACTCTTCTCGAAAAAGTTTTTTCTTCCATAATTTATTTTTTTAAATATTCCTTTACACTATAGGCTGCTTTAGCTCCATCTGAGACAGCTGTAGCAACTTGTCTTAATCTTGTTTGACGATCATCTCCAGCTGCAAACAATCCTTGTGATTTTGTTTCCATATTTTCGTTTGTAATTATTTGGCCACGTTCATCAAGAATATCTTTTACATCGATAAAATCAGTTACTGGATTAGCACCAACATAAACAAACAAAGCTTCAGAATCAATTTTTTTAACTGAACTATCAATAACGTTTTGTAAAGTTAAGCTTTGTATTTTTTTATCACCTTCAGAATCAATAATAACATATGGTGTAACAATATCAATATTTTGATATTTTTTCAAATTATTAACTAGTTGCTCATCAGCCCTAAATTCATCTCTTCTATGAATTAATGTAACTTTTGAACATATTGTAGCTAAATAAGCACACTCTTCAACTGCACTATTACCACCACCTAAAACCGCAACTGGTTTATTGCGATATAAAGGTCCATCACAAACAGCACATCTAGATATTCCTCTAGCCTGATATTTGTCTTCGCCAGGGACTTTATATTCTTTCTCTTTTAGACCTGTAGCTATAATAACCGCTTTAAAATAATACTCTTCCTGTCCAGCTACAACTTTATAAACACTATCTACTTTTTCAACTTTTTTAACTGACTTTCTAACAATTTTTATTTCGTTAAACTTCACTTGTTCTTCAAGCTTCATAGCTAACTCAGGACCCATACCCATAAAGCCAGGGTAATTTTGTATCTCATAAGTAACGTTTACTTTGCCACCTACCATCATAGGTTCAAAACAAATAGGCTCAAATCCAAATCTTTTCAAGTATATAGCCGCTGTAACACCAGCAGGGCCCATACCTATAACACATACATCATTTATTTGCATAACATTTTCCTTATTTCATCATAGCTTTCTACAATGTAAGTTGGTTTGCATTCTAAATCAATTTTCTTAAGCCCCCAATTGACTAACATGCAATCTACATGTGCTCTATGACTAGCTATAATATCGCTATATGAATCTCCTATATAAAGTACTTCATCAGTTTCACAACCATATTTTTCAATACAATTTAAAATGCATTCAGGATCAGGCTTATGTTTTGTAACAGAATCAAATCCAATTATATAATCAAAATACTTATTCATATCAAAATGTTTAAAGTTATTTAAAACTGCATCAACACGTTTTGAAGTACAAACAGACATTTTATAGCCTAATCTTAAAAGTTCATCTAAGCACTCTCTTTCACCATTATACATAGTCGATAATGAATTTGAATATTTTAAAGAGTACTCAACAAAATCTTCAAATAGCTTTTCTTTAGAAACATTTGGAAATTCTCTTTCAAAGACTTCATCGAGTGTTGGACCAGAATAATAAATCATATCAGCAAGTCTTTTCATCTCATGTGGTTTGTACTTTAAAAATAAATGAGCGTAATTTGATACTACATATAAATCAGTATCTAACAAAGTACCATCAAGATCAAAAATTAAATATTTATACTTATTTTGCATTTTCTTTATTCTTATACTTTGGATAAAAGTATCTCACTAAATGATTAGCTATAATAGCTACAACTCCAACAACAATAAATGCAACCGCCATTCTCCAAGAGGCGTTGTTAGAATTGCCCATTTGATAGATAGGATTTCTAAGAGGCTCCATAAATAATCTTGTTATTCCATAGAGAATGAAATAAGCAAACGTTGAATCGCCATCTTTATAATGTTTTCCTAAAACATCTGGAATAGCGTGAGCTAATATATAATAATTTCCTATATTTAATAAGCCTTCTACTAGATATAGCGGAACTGCCATAGTTGTACTTGTAGTACCACTTACTTGCATTTGTTTAATGATAAAGTCAGGTAAAAAATTCCAACTTGCAATTGGAACAATTTGACCATAAACTTCCTGATTCATAAAGTTGCCCCAACGACCTATAGCTTGAGCAATAAAGATAGTTGGAACTGCATAATCTAATAATCTTAAAAGCGGAGCACCTCTTCTGTATCTAACAATTACAAAACAACCAACTAATATTCCAGCTATTACACCACCTTGTATAGCTAAACCGCCTTTCCAAATTTTAAAGACATCCAAAAAATCTCCACCAGCAAATTCCTTATTCCACTCAGCAATTACGTACCATATACGAGCTCCTATAATTCCTGATGGAAAAGCGGTGAAAAATATAGTCTCGAAGAAGTCCCAACTATAACCGTCTTTATGAGCTTTATACGAAGCTAAAAAGAAAGCTAAAAGTGCTCCACATAAAATGAATATTGCATAAAACTGAATGTGAAGTCCAAATATATTAAGTCCCTGTGGATAAGCGTTTTTAATAATCATATTTTAATCCTTTTTAGATAATTCTCTTATTCTCTTTTCAAATTCATAAGCAGAATCATATCCATATCTTTTTAATTTAAAATTAGTAACAGCTGCTTCAATAATTTCAGCCATTGATCTAGCTGGTGAAACTGGTAGCGTGATACAAGGAATACTTTCACCAAGTATTTCCATATGCTCAGTACGCATGCCAATTCTTTCAACCTTCAAGTTTTCTGTAAATGGCACAAGGTTTATAGCAAATCTTATACGCACAGATTTCTTTAAAGAGTTAATGCCAAACATTCTAGTAATATCGATAACTCCAATACCTCTTACTTCCATCATTCCAGAAATTAAAGCTGGAGCTTTACCTATTAATTTATCTCTAACTAAAGAAATGTCAACTTTATCATCTGACACCAAGCAGTGTCCTTTTTTAATAAGTTCCAAAGAAACTTCTGATTTACCAATACCAGACTTACCCATCAACAATACGCCCTCGGAGAAAATCTCCATTAAACAAGCATGAATACTTGTTTTAGGTGCAAGTTGTTCGCTTAAGTAAATAATTGAATCTGAGAAAGTCTCACAAGTACGTAATGAAGAGCTAAATATAGCAACGTTTTTTCTCTCAGCAACATTTTTTAACACTCTTGGACACTCGTTATTTTGACAAACGACAATTCCTGGCACACAGTCGTCACAAAGTTTGTCAAAAACGTTTTCTTGTTGCTCATCACTTAAAGTAGCAATATAAGCAAATTCTTTGTTTCCAAGGAGAACCAATCTATCTTTTTGGTGATAATCGAAAAAGCCTGTTAATTCTAGACCTGGTCTATCAATTTCAACAGTTTTTATCTCACGTTTTATAGCTTCTGATGTACCAACTATCATTTTAAAGCCAAAGTGGTTTGCATAATCTAAAATTGTAAGCATAGATTATCCTCCTTTCATTTATAATACATTACTTAAGATATCTTTTTAAATAGTAACCTGTATAAGATTTATCAACTTTGCTAATTTCTTCAGGTGTTCCAGTAGCGACGATAGTACCACCACCTTCTCCACCTTCTGGACCTAAATCAATGATATAATCTGCACATTTAATAACATCTAGGTTATGTTCAATAACTACAACTGTGTTACCACGTTCTACAATCTTATTTATAACGCCTAATAACTTATTGACATCATCAGTGTGTAAACCAGTAGTTGGTTCATCTAGAATGTAAAGTGTACCACCAGTATCACATTTTTGTAACTCATAAGCAAGCTTAACTCTTTGAGCTTCACCGCCACTAAGAGTCGTAGAGTTTTGACCAATTTTAATATAGCCTAAGCCGACATCTACTAAGGTCTTTAGTTTTCTAGCTATGGTTGGAATATTTTTAAAGAATTCGTAAGCCTCTTCAGCGCGCATCTCTAAAACGTCGTATATATTCTTTCCTTTATAAGTAACTGATAATACTTCAGGACCAAATCTCTTTCCGTGGCAAACTTCACACTCAACATAAACGTCAGGTAAAAATGCCATAGATATTCTTTTTAATCCATCACCTTGACATGCTTCGCAACGTCCACCTTTAACATTAAAAGAGAACATGCTCTTGTTAAATCCTAAAGCTCTTGCTTCAGGAGCTGTAGCAAATAAAGCTCTAATATCATCAAAGACTTTAATATATGTTGCCGGATTACTTCTTGGTGTTCTACCAATAGGCTCTTGAGAAACGTTGATTATTTTATCGATATTCTCCATACCTAAAATATCATCACAATCACCTGGCAATTCTTTTCCAAGTCCAAGGTTTTGACGTATTTTCTTATAAAGAATTTCTGTTACTAAAGAGCTCTTTCCTGATCCTGAAACACCAGTTACACAGGTAAATACTCCTAAAGGTATATCGACGTTAATATTTTTTAGATTGTGACATCTAGCGCCTTTAATAGTTAGTTTTTTATATCCTGATCTTCTAATATCTGGAACAGAGATTTTTTTGGCACCACTTAAATATTGACCTGTAATCGAATCAGGGCAATTCATAACTTCTTGTGGTGTACCTGCACACATTACTTTTCCACCATGTTCACCTGCTCCTGGACCGATATCAACTATAAAATCAGCTGCGCGCATAGTGTCTTCATCATGTTCTACAACTATTAATGAGTTTCCTAAATCACGCATTTCTTTTAATGTAGCAATGAGTTTATCGTTATCTCTTTGGTGTAAACCTATTGATGGCTCATCTAAGACATATAAGACACCTGTAAGCTTAGAGCCAATTTGAGTCGCTAGTCTAATTCTTTGACTTTCACCACCGCTTAATGTTGAAGCAGTTCTTCCTAAAGTCAAATATTCTAGTCCGACATCAATTAAAAAACCTACTCTATTTTTTATTTCGTTTAAAACCATAGAAGAAATAGCTTCTTCAGTTGGTGTTAATTTTAAATTATTTAAGAACTCTCTTAATTTTTTTAAAGATAAGTTACAAACTTCAGCTATGTTAAGTCCACCAACTCTAATTGATAAAACTTCCTTATTTAATCTATCACCATTACAAACTGTACAAGTGTGTTCACGCATAAAGCTAAAGTAATATTCCTTCATAAATGAAGAAGTGGTATTAGCGTATAATCTTTCAATCTTTGTTTTTATTCCTTCGTTAACAACTTTCTTTATCAAAGAGCCACTTTGAGATTTATAAACGTAGTTAACTGGTTCGAGCGGCCCATAAAAAATGATATCTTTTTGGGATTCTGTTAAATCTTTAAATGGAACGTTTGTCGGAATTTTATAAGCTTCTAAAACAGCATTTAAATCGTGCATATCAATTGTATTATCGTCTTTTTTCTCATAATACTTAATAGCACCTTCATCAATTGTTAAAGTATCATCTGGAACTAAAAGGTCTAAACTTGCTACAATTGTTACGCCTAATCCTCTACAGTTTGGACAACAGCCAAGTGGATTATTAAATGAGAAAAGTCTCGGCTCAAGTTGCGGAACAGAAAAGCCACATTCAGGACAAGATTGATGTTCGCTATATAATTTTTCTTCATCGTTATATAAAACTTTAACAAAACCGTTAGCCATGTTTAAAGCAACTCTTAAAGAATCGAGTAATCTCGATTCAGAGTCTTCACGTAATGATAATCTATCTATAACAAATTCAATAGTATGTTTCTTATTTTTATCTAATAAAGGAGCGGCTACATATTTTTCAATTGCACCACCATCAATCCTCATTCTGCTAAATCCGCCTTGAAAAAACTTTTGAATAGTATCAAGGTGTGTTCCCTTTTCATTTCTGACAACTGGAGCGACAATAGTTATTTTAGTTTCAAGAGGCAAAGATAAAATATTGTGAGCTATTTGCTCGACAGAATAAGGCTTAATCGGAGTGTGGTGAGTCGGACAATATGGAACGCCAATACGAGCATACAAAAGTCTTAAATAATCGTATATCTCTGTTACTGTACCAACAGTAGATCTTGGATTATGGGAAGTTGTCTTTTGATCTATAGCAATAGCTGGAGATAGCCCATCTATAGAATCGACATCTGGTTTTTCAAAGCTACCCAAAAATTGTCTAGCATAAGAAGATAAAGATTCGACATATCTTCTTTGACCTTCGTTAAAAATGGTGTCAAAAGCTAAAGTAGATTTTCCAGAGCCAGAAACGCCAGTAAAAACCACTAATTTGTCTTTAGGTATTTTTACATCAATATTTTTAAGGTTGTTTTCTCTAGCACCTTTAACAACAATATAATCCTTTTCCATGCTAAAAACCTCCAATCTTTATTTTACACTATTAAAAGATTTTTATCGATAATTAAGCGTTTATATATAAAATTAATATTAAAAGCAACTATATAATAACAGCTTGTTAGTTTAACGATATATTAAAAGTGCCTGTTAGATATTTTTCTAACAGACACAAAAGTTAATTGAATTTGTTAATATCTAATTTTTCAACCATCACTCTAAACTGTTTTTTACTTATTACTTTTTAGCCTTACATAGAACTTTCTCCTTTATTAAACTAGCGCAATTATTCCTATCCCTTAATTTGAATGTGATTTCTTCTTCTACATTTTGCTTTCCTCAACTTTCTAGAAGGTTTTAATTTTCTTCCCTTCTATGTCTTAGTCCGCAAAATTAATAAAAAGTTCGGTTAACAAAATTTTCTTTTATATTTTTTTCTAAATTTTTAACTCGTTCTGACACTGTATTTTTAGATAGTCCTAATTTTTTACACATTTCAGATTTCCTATATTCTTTAATAAAGATAAGGTCATGAATTTTTTTGATTTTTCTTAATTCCAAAATAAAATCCTCCATTTTTTTGAAATAGAGGACTTTCTTAATTTAGGCATAATAAAAGTTTACAAGATGTTTTAGGTAGAATGTTTAACAAGAAAATTTGAGTTTTTTATTGGTTTTATTATTTATCTTTCATTAATTATTTTTCTATACATAAAAAGAGGTTTGAAAGCTAACTATAACTTTCATAACCTCTTAATATTTATTTAGATTTTTTATACTTTGATTTATAAAGCATTATTCTTAGTGAGTTCAAGACTGCTAAGACTAAGACACCGACATCAGCTAAAATAGCTAAGATCATATTTGATTTACCAAGCATTGCTAAAACCAAGAATAAAACTTTTACTAACAAAATTCCTACTATATCTTCATAAATATAAAGCATAACTTTCTTAGATAATCTCTTATATTCAGCAACTTTTAATAAGTCATCGTTCATGACGACAGCATCAGCTGATTCAATAGCTGCATCTGATCCTAAACCACCCATAGCAACACCGACATCAGCAGAAAGGAGAGAAGGTGAGTCGTTCATACCATCACCGACAAAGACTGTTTTGCCTGTTGTTTTTATTTCAGCAAGTTTAGATAACTTTTGATCTGGCATCAATTCTCCATATGTTTCATCAATACCTACTTCTTCAGCAACTTTCTTACAAATTTCAGCATTATCGCCACTGAGCATTATTTCTTTCTTAACCTTCAAATGTTTTAAATCAGCTAAGGCATCTTTTGTTGTGTCTTTAATTGTATCAGCGATTTCTATTGAGCCAACAAAGCCATTAGAAGAACCTAAGTATAATACTTTGAACGGGGAGTTAAGTTCTGTAACTTCAACACCGTGTTTACTTAATAATGAAGCATTTCCTAAATAATAGGTAACTCCATCAATTTTACCAGTAACACCTTCACCTTTAATATTTTCAAATTCTTCAACTACTAAATCACTTTCTCCGCTAGCTTTAACAACTGCTTTAGCAATTGGGTGAGAAACTTTGGCTTCGAGAGCTGAAGCAATACGCATTGTATCTTCACCAATAACATTTCTAACTTGGAATTGACCTGTTGTTAATGTACCAGTTTTATCAAAGACAACATTTTCAGCTTTAGCCATGTTTTCAATAGCTAAACTGCCTTTAATTAATACACCTAATCTACTTGCTTTACCCATACCTGCAAAGAAGGCTAATGGGACTGAAATTACAAGTGAACATGGACATGAGATAATAAGCATGTTCAAAGCTTGATATAAATAACCGATAGTTCTACTATCAAATCTAGCGATGATAGATGGAATTAAGAATGTCAATAATGCAATGAGAATCACTACAGGAGTATAGATCTTAGCGAATCTAGAGATAAATGATTCACTCTTACTCTTTTTGCTTTCTTCGTTTTCAACCAAATCCAAAATCTTACTTAATGTAGAATCACTGAATTCCTTTGTTGTCTTAATACGAATTAAGCCATCGTTATTAATAGTCCCACTATAAACTTTAGTACCAACTGACGCATCTTGAGGTATTGATTCACCTGTTAATGATGATAAATCTAATGTAGTATTACCACTAACTACTTCACCATCTAAAGCAATTTTTTCACCTGGTCTTACTTCAATAACAGTACCAATTTCGACTTCTTCTGGTTTCTTTTCAACTATTCCATCATCAGTAACAACATGAGCTAATAAAGGCATGTTGTCAATTAAACCAACAATGCTTTCATGAGATTTAGCTGTAGCGTAATCTTCTAACATTTCACCGACATGGTAGAAGAGTAAAACAAGTACACCTTCTTGGAACTCTTTAATAGCCATAGCACCAACAGTGGCTATTAACATTAAGAAGTTCTCATCGAATACTTCTCCGTGAATAATGTTCTTAACTGCTCTAATTAATACATCATAAACAAGAATTAAATAAGCGACTATACAAAGGATAAATCCAGGAATCCAAGAATCAAATTTGACATATGAGACACCAACTAAGACTGCTGAAATAACAACTCTTATTATGTTGATAATCATCTCTTTCTTTTCTTCTTCTTCAGATTTCTCTTCATGATGACAGCAAGAGCATCCACAGCCTCCATGACTATGACCTTTATGTTCGTGATGATGTTCGTCTTCGTGATCGTGACAGCAACATTCATCGTGTTCTTCATGTTCATGATCGTGGTGACAACAGCATTCATCGTGATGATGTTCGTCTTTTTCACAACAACAATCTTCTTCGTGATCGTGTTTCTTATCCATACTACTTTTCCTCCGTTATATGTTCATATCCCTTTTCAAATATATCTTTTACATGGGAGTCTTTTAACGAATAAATTATTTGTTTACCTTCACGTCTATAGCTAACTAAATCGTTAGCCTTTAATATTTGCAATTGATGTGAAACGTTTGATTGAGTTGTTCCAAGAGTAGCAGCAATGTCACAAACACAGCACTCATGCTCAAATAAAATATAGACTATCTTTATTCTTGTAGCATCACCAAATATTTTGTATAAGTTAGCTAAACTATTAAACAAATCATCTGTTAACATGTGATCTTTAAGTTCTTTAATAATGTCGTTATGTTCAACTTCTTCTTCACACAACTCAACGTCTTTATCAAATTTTTCCATTAGAAGCTCCTTTCATATGAATATCTGTACATATGTTATTATATTCATATGTTTTCGAATGTCAACACAAATGTGAATAATTGTTCATATGTTTTATTATATGTTTGTTTATTTCAACATGTTATAATATTTTTATAAGGAAGGTAACCTATGAAAATTGTAAGTATTGTTGTCCCTTTTTATAACGAAGAAGAAATGTTCCCAATATTCATCAAAAAAGCTAAAGAACTTTTTATTGATGATGAAAGCTATAAATATGAACTAGTATTAGTAAACGATGGTTCTAAAGATAAAACTTTAGAATTAATAAGAGCTGCAGCTAGAGAAAACGACTTTATAACATATATATCTTTCTCACGTAACTTTGGTCAAGAAGCTGCTTTAGCAGCAGGTTTAAGAGCCGCCAAAGGAGACTATATAATTCCTATGGACTGTGACTTCCAAGACCCGCCAGAGTTAATTAAAGACATGCTAAAAGAAGCTGAAAACGGATACGAAGTTGTTTGCCCTAAGAGAAGAAAAAGAGATGGTGACTCCTTTGTTAAGAGATTTACATCAAAAGCTTTCTATAAGTTTATTAACGGAATAAGTGGTCGAGAAGTAATTCAAGATAATGTTTCCTACTTTAGATTAATGACTAAACGCGTTGTTAAAATAATTATGGACATGCCTGAAACAGAAAGACTATTTAAATCCGAAGCAACATATGTTGGTTTCAAAACAAAGATCATAGAGTTTGATAGACCAGAAAGAGCAGCTGGCAAAACAAAATATAACTACAGAAAATTGTTTAAGTTAGCTTTTAGAACAATTACTTGTTCAACAAATGCTCTACTCTATTTACCACTACATATAGGTATTGCATTCTCAAGCATCGGGTTCTTAGGCTTTGTTACAACACTTGTATTGCTATTTGTTAATGGAGATTATCGTTGGGGTATTAATTCTCAGAATATAATTCAATCGTTCTTAATTATTTCAAGCATTATATTAGCAGTAGGTATTATTTCATTGATAATTACAATTCCTTGCTTATATCTACAAAACCTCATGGTCAATACTCAACGTAGACCTCAATATATTATTGAAGAACAATACGACGCTCCAAAAACTAAGGAATAAAAAATGAGCTCAAAGTTCACAATGAACTTTGAGCTTTTATTTTGAAATTAAATATTACTTTTTTATATTCTAATAAACAAATTAATTAAAATGAAGCTTTATATGACGAAATTAATGTTCCATTAGAATCATAAGCTAATACTTCAAATATTGTTGCTTTTTGTGTGCCATTTTTAAGTCCACAATTTTCAACATTGAAATAGTAATATTCAACACCGTTTACTTCAACAACAACAGCACCATCACCAATAGTACCTTTACCTTTACCTTTTGTTTCTGTAAAGTTAAGATTTTTTAAAGTTGTCTTATATGAATCACTACCATTATTTTCAATTGTCTCAGTAACATAGACAAGTTGTGTGCCTACATAAGTTTTAACAATTTGAGAATATAATCCGACTCTTACTACATACTTTGCAACATTTTCATATGAAGATTTACTAATAGTGAATGTATTATCATCATTTAACGAAATCTTTAAATTTGCATCATTTGGACCAACGAAGCAATTAAATGGTAAAGAAGATGAAATATCATCTAATTTGGTAACATCAACTTTTGTTTCATTATCTTCTTTAACTAATATTTTTGATCCAGATGAAAAGCTATAAATGTATGGATTAAATTTTTTACTAGTATTTGTAACTCTAAATATACCTGTTTCTGTATTTCCAGAATTTTTTATGTTCATTGTTACACTTGTTGATTTTGGAGATCCTTCTCCAGCACAGTTTGCAAGATAGAAAGCACCTTCTGTTGAGACAAAATTACCATCATTTTTACATCCATCAAAATTAAGTACAGTGTTAAGTCCAACAAACGTATATCCAACAAATAATGAATTGTAACTAGTACCTGTTATATTTGCATGATTAACACAATTTGTAAAAGTAGCATAAGTATTTGATATTTCTCCCTGACCTAAATAAAGGCAGAACAAGCCAACATTTCCAGTCATAGATGCTGACCCATAAGTATGAACATTTGTCATTGTCAAATTAGAAGAAAACTCTACAATCGTTTGATCAGTTCCGCTCTTATAATTGAAAATAAAGTTTACATCATTAAATTTAGAATGTTCAGCATGAATAACAAACGAAGCTCCTTCAGCCATAGTAATTGTATATCCATTACCATTTAATACCCCATTTTTAAAGCTTGAAATATGGCTGTTAGTAGCATTTCCATGTATTAAAGGTTTTGAGGTAAGATTAATGTTGCTAATTAAATAATAAGATTTTCCATCTTCAATTTGAACTAATTGATCTGCTGTACTAATTAAATATGGACTCTTTTCTGTTCCTAATCCACCATCAAATTTCTCCATTTCAGCTATTTTATCTTCTGAAAGACTTTCTGATTGTTTGACACTTTCTGGAACATTTAATGTTGTTTTTGTTGTATCTGTAGTAACAATTGTTCCAACATTTTCTTCATTAGTTACTGACAACTTAACTGTGTTAGTTGGCTTAGCAACAATTGTTGAAACTTTTGCTGTGCTTTCTACTGCTAAATGTCCAGATTCAATTTCAATATTACCTGTTACTTCACCATATTCATGGAAAGATTCGTTTGCAATAGATGTAATTACTACTTTATCAGCTTTTTCATAGTGTTCAACTGTATCAAGTGGAGCACTAACTG
>ENA-UOJE01000469-UOJE01000469.1-human-gut-metagenome-genome-assembly--contig:-C23-NODE-469-length-45866-cov-8.542141_pt1 | contig 45866 bp, 43 predicted proteins | sample MGYA00242341_ERZ723888 | MGnify/ENA metagenome assembly ERZ723888 | reverse complement strand
AGAAGATGAATCTGTTCGGAAGCGTGGGCCATGGCGGCGCGTACAAGGAGTACGTGGTGGCCCATGTGGTGCAGCGGGTGATGGAATCTGTCCAGGATCAGCGCTTGCTCAAACGCGCGTAAGCGGAACGCATATAGACAAAAAACCAGGGGATTGCCAAAGCAAACCCCTGGTTAATTTTTTTGTAAAATGCATGTACTGATAAAGGACGGTTCTCTGATTCTGATTTTGCATCCGCAGGGAAGGATCTTAAAGAAATTCAAGGCAAAGCACTTAGTGGCATCTCTTAAAAAAGCGGCAGGTGTGTTTAGATTGACAGCTATAAGCTTTATTGATACTATAAAAACAGGTGAGATACACTGCTGGGGATTAGTCAAAACTGGCGCGTACAAAAATGGTGAATAGAAGTGCGAAAGGGTGATTTTATGCTGCAAAAACATCGGCGATTATGGAAGACAATAGCGATGGTGCTTGTAATCGCTTTGCATTGGCTGCTTGTTGCTATGAATTTTGTGCACGGCATAGAGGGTAAGCCTTTAACACTGTCCTTATCTGCCTTCTACATTGTTTCGCTTTGCTCGGCGGCCTTTGTGTTTGGGAAAAGCAGGTTTTTTCTAGTCTATGGTTCCCTATATTGGGGGCTTACGCTTTTATCCTATATAGTAGTAATCTTACCTGATCCAGGATGGTTTGCCGGCCTGATGTATCTGGTGTTTTATCATACGGCAACACCCTTTTTCGGAATCTTTGCACTGCTGAACCACTGTGGATCGCAACCTCTTCCTAACGTTATCTTTTTCGTTTTGGCTTATATCCTTTTTCTGTTGTCTCACCTGTTGGGGAAAAAATACGAGAGGAAGAATGCAGCCGCTATGCCTTGAGATTCCGAAAATACTGATAGCTGATAAAATGGTCAAGGATTAGACTGTTCCTGGAAAAGCCAAATAAATTCCAAAATCGCGCAACGGTTTTCAATACGCGGATCCTTCCAGCTGCTAAAATAAAGATACCAGACATAGTCTATTATCTTTTGAAGGAGTGCTGCATATGAAAACCTATGGAAGAGCATGGCTGGATCAGCTACGGCAGGCGCCGGTAAAAAAAGCCCTGCCCATCATTTCCTTTCCTGCCATTCAGTTGATGGGCATCAGCGTGCGGGAACTTATCTCCAGCAGCGACGCCCAGGCCAAGGGCATGAAGCTGGTGGCGGACCGGCTGGATTCCGCAGCGTCAGTAAGTCTGATGGACCTGTCTGTGGAGGCGGAATGCTTCGGATCGCAGATCCGTGTTTCCGACGACGAGGTACCCACGGTTATAGGCAGCGTGGTCTCCAGTGAGGAGGAAGCCAGGGCGCTGGAAGTGCCTGCGGTGGGTGCGGGACGGACCGGACTCTATGTGGAAGCCATTGAAAAGGCTGTTGGGATGATTCAGGATCGGCCGGTTTTCGCCGGTGTAATCGGCCCGTTTTCCCTGGCGGGCCGTCTGATGGATGTTACCGAGGCGATGATCTACTGCTACGAAGAGCCGGACATGGTGCATGTTTTGCTGGAGAAGGCTACGGCCTTTATCACCGATTACTGCACTGCTTATAAAAAAGTAGGGGCCGCCGGTGTGGTTATCGCGGAACCTCTTGCGGGACTGCTCTCTCCTTCCCTGGCAGAGGAGTTTTCTGGGCCTTATGTCAAGAAAATTGTGGATGCAGTACAGGACGACAACTTCCTAGTGATCTATCACAACTGCGGCAACAGCACCATTCAGACCATTGATTCCATATTGGATACCGGCGCGGCGGCGTATCATTTCGGTAATGCGATTGATATGGCGGAGATGATGACCCATATTCCACCGGATGTTGTGGCTATGGGCAATGTGGATCCGGCGGGGGAATTCCGCAACGGAACTCCTGCATCTATACGCGCCGCTACCCATCGGGTGATGGATGCCTGCTGTTCTTATCCCAACTTTGTTATCTCCTCCGGCTGTGATGTGCCGCCTCTTTCCAGCTGGGAGAATATTGACGCTTTTTTCGACGCCGTCAAGGCGTTCTATCAGAAGGGATAATTGTATCTGCTATTGTTCGGAACAAAAAAGGAAACGGACCGTATAACCGATTTTGGATATACGGTCCGTTTTTATAAGCCATAGTTTTTGCGGGTTATATCAATTGGCGAAATAATATCGAAGTCTTCGATGAACAGATCCAGTAAATCCTCCAGAGAGTGGTTGAAATCATACTCCAATTCCTCTTGGTAAAGAGGGAAGAGCTGGTAAAAATGAATCTTTTTCCCGCTGCTGAGCTGCAGATCCAGTTCCTTCCCCTGCCGATTACGGCCGTTCAAGAGGACGAAGCTGTTGAACAGCGTATTGTCTGCCAAAGGCGCCATATCTTCGTTTGCGTGAACCGTGTGACTGTATCCAAGCCAAGTGTTACATTGCAGGGGCAGGCGGGCCAATACTTTTAGATACCGGATAGGCCAATAATCCCTTTCATCGGAGGATTGCAGATTCCAGTCCGCCGGCAGGTACAACAGCAGTTCCGCATGTTCCAAACGATGTTTTTTCAACTCTCTCGGCACCTGCATGGAATAAGCGCCCATGCCCATGGTAACCAATGTGTAAAAGGGCGTTTCCGCCGAGGGAGGAATGGTGATAATGTCCAAATGAATGTTTGGGGAGACGATCTCATGCAGCACCCGCTGGTACTCGCCAAGGTTTTCCGACACAAACGACTCATATTCTTCCAGCTCCTGGGCTGAATAGAGATACATTTTTTGTCGTTTGAATCTTTTAAGGTTATCAAAGAAGCCCATACTGTTCCTCCTTTACGGTCATCGTGGATAGTGCTTCTCCATTGTATCATAGAATCAGACGATTACCAAGACAATCAAAGTCATCCATTCAAGTATAAATGTCGGCAATTGAGTTTTTACTCTAAGGAAAATTCGATTTTCTTGACGGTCATCAAGTAAAGAGCTACAATAATGAGGAGCGAAAACAGGGGAGACGAAAAGGGATGGCTTTTATTTTAGAAACGGCACGGCTTAGGTTGCGGGAAATGGATGAAAAGGATTTTCCGGCCCTGTGCCGAATTTTGCAGGATCCGGAAGGGATGTGGGCCTACGAGGGCGCTTTCAGCGATGAGGAGGTTTGGACCTGGCTGCGGAACCAGCAGCGGCGATATCGGGAGGAGGACGGTCACGGGCTATGGGCGGTGCTCCTCAAAGAAAGCGGTGAAATGATCGGCCAGTGCGGGCTGACCTATCAGGAATGGGGAGAGCACCGGGTCCTGGAGGTGGGATATCTTTTCCAGAGGGATTGCTGGCATCGGGGCTATGCTACGGAAGCAGCCAGGGCCTGCCGAGATTATGCTTTCAGTCGGTTGGGAGCAGAAGAAGTTTTCTCCATTATTCGGGATACCAATCTTGCCTCCCGGGCGGTGGCAATGCGCAACGGGATGGTCCGGCGGGGCGGGTTTGTCAAGCATTACCGCGGTGTAGACATGCCTCACGATGTTTATTCCATCCGTCGAGGAGAATGGACAGATCGGCAGAAGGGTGTCGGCCTGCAGGTCAGGGAGTATACCCAAGCGGATCTGCCGGAGATGACCGCCGTTTGGAACGCGGTGGTGGAGGAGGGCAACGCCTTTCCCCAGCGGGAACCGCTAGATCCAGCGGAAGCGGCTGCTTTTTTCGCCGAACAGGCCTATACGGGGGTTGCCGTCCGGGGGGATGAGATCGTGGGGCTGTATATTCTCCATCCCAACAATGTAGGGCGCTGCGGCCATATCGCCAACGCCAGTTATGCGGTAAAGGCTGGGCAGCGGGGGCGGCGGATCGGAGAAGCACTGGTAAGGGACTGCCTGCTGCAGGGGGCCCGGCGGGGCTTCCGCATTTTGCAGTTTAACGCCGTTGTGGCATCCAACATCGCGGCGATTCATCTTTATGAAAAACTCGGATTTCATCTGCTGGGGCGTATTCCCGGTGGTTTTGCCGGGAATGACGGCTACCAGGATATTCTCCTGTTCTATATCGAACTGTCGAATGTGTCCGGGGAGGCGGCGCATGCAGGACTTTGAGAATGCCCGGCGGGAAGCTGCCGCACATCTGCAGGAGCGTGCCGGAATCGGCACCCTGCAGGAACGCAGCCTCCATGCCGCGCTGAAATATTGGTTTGAACCGGATGCGCAGTTCCATGAGGTAAAGCTGGAGGGCGGCTGTGTGGCGGATATCTGCGACGGTCATCGGGTGGTGGAAATTCAGACCGGCAGCCTTTACGCGCTGCGGGACAAGCTGAACAGATTGCTGCCGGATTGGCCGGTGACGGTGGTGCATCCTATTCCCAGACGTAAACGGTTGATATGGGTGGACCCCGAGACTGGAGATGCCACTCCGCCGCGGTTGACCTCCAAAATCGGGCGTTTTTCCGATGCGGTGGATCAACTGTATGCCCTGCTGTCATTGATTGATGATCCCAATCTCACGGTGGTGCTGCTGATGGTGGATATGGATGAATATCGGCTCCGGGACGGCTGGAGCAGAGATGGGAAAAGGGGGTCTCACCGCACCGAGCGGCTGCCCACCGCCATGGGGGATTCCTTGGTGCTGGCTTGTCGAGAGGATTATGCGGCCTTGTTGCCGGCGGATCTTCCCCAGATGTTTACGGCGGTGGAATTCGGCAAGGCAGCCCGGCTGCCAGCCAAGAAAGCAGGCAAAGCAATCAGCTTCTTTGTACGTCTGGGACTTATCGTCAGGAGCGGGAATCGGGGTCGGGCGTATGAATATACAAGAGCAGGGGATGTTTACGAATAGTATATACAACTTTTTGTATATACTTTTGGCTGCTTGACAGTTTTCTTAAAAACGGGTATAGTAATAGACGTTTGCGGAACAGAGTTCCGCGGTCAGTTCGAAACCATCCTGACCTAAAACAAAACTACGGGAGGCAATCTGTATGAAAACCAACACACCGCTCCGCCGGCTGGCGGAGGGCGGCCTGATCGCCGCTATGTATGCCGCCTTAACCATGGCCTTGACCTTTTCCTCTTTCGGCGTGGTGCAGTTTCGGGTAGCAGAAATGCTTACCATTCTGCCTGTTTTTACGCCGGCAGCGATTCCCGGTCTTGCGATAGGCTGCTTGGTGGCCAATCTTTTCGGCCTGCTTTCGGGCGCCAATCTCATCGGAGTATGGGATCTGGTGCTGGGACCTCTGGCAACTTTAGCCGCCTCCTTTTTAACCCGGGCGCTGGGAAGTATCCGTTTGAAGGGACTGCCGATACTGGCGACGCTGCCTCCGGTCCTTTTCAATGCGGCGGCGGTTGGCTGGGAACTCACTTTTGTTTTGTTCGAATTCAGCTGGTCTCTCTATGGGATTAATGCGCTGCAGGTAGCGCTGGGACAATTTGCCGCCTGCACAATCTGCGGTTTGCTGCTGGCGGCGGCACTGGAAAAAAGTGGTGCTGCTCGGATTATATTCGGAGCCGAAGCGGTTAAGGGGAAAGGGAGCGGCTCTAAGCGGTCCATAAAAGCGGAGAGCCGCCGGGGCTGATTCTGCCGGTGGGTTTTCTTTTCAGCGCATAGTGTACCATCGGATGACAAGGAGCAACAGGGTCTAACGGCGTCAATCACGGCCCCATCCGGCCTATTGCCTCTTGTCAAAACCGATGGTATCGTCATAAAAGCAGAGGACATAACCCAATTGGGTTATGTCCTCTGCTTTTATGAAAACCTATTTCTTTTCCTGTACAAATTCCAGGGTGTCGGCAAAATGTTTGACTTGGGCGATGAAGCGCATATACAGCTCCCGCCCCATTTGTTCGTATTCCGGATCCTCTTTTCTTCCGCAAAGGGCGGCAAAGGTTTCGCCTACCCGCTGTTCCACCTGCCGTCCGTCCCGGAAGCAAAGATAGTAAAAGGAGAAAGCGCCGGATTCCTGCAAATCCTCATAAATAGAGGGAGCCGTGATCAGCAGGGTGTTGTAGAAGATGTTCTGAGCAGTCTGGGCCACCAGCTGGTTTGGCAGGAAGGCATCCAATCCAACCTCCACGGCAAAGGCCAGGAGGATACGCCGTTGCATGGGCAGCGCACGATTTTTTTCCGTTTCATGAGCCGGATTGGTGCTGCCGTCAATGGCGGAAACCTCGTCCGCCATAATGGCGCCCAACCGCCGTGCACGGCTGAGATTGCCGTTGCTTTTCTCCTGAGCCAGCTGCCGGGCGGTGGCCTCCACGCTTTCCTGCTCATCCGCTTTTTTTACCGGTTCGAAATCATCGCCGGCGATTTTCATATCGCTGTCGTCAAAAGGCATGGAAACGCCTCCATTTCTGGCAGTTTTCGTGGTAGAATGGGTGAGATCAGTGCCGGTCATCGTTTTCTGCCACCGCATTTTCCAGGGCGATGGCCAATTGGTCAGGGCAGGAGGTGGATTTGAAGCCGCAGCGAATACCGGCGAGACGCTTGATCGCTTCCTGCGCAGGCATACCTTCCACCAGACGGGAAATACCCTGGGTATTGCCGCTGCAGCCACCCTCAAATATCACATTGCGCACCACGCCGTTATCCAGATCGAAGGTGATGCGGCGGGAGCAGACCCCCTTGGGTTTATATTGATGAGCCATTTCCGGTTCCTCCGAAAACATATTATGCGTTTTTCTTACGCCGTTTATCCTTGTATGTCAGCAAAGCCTGCAGACACTCGTCCGGGGCGGCGGTGCTGCCCAGAGGACGCACATATCGGGTATACATACCGTGAAAATCCGAACCGCCGGTCATCAACAGCCCTTTTTCCTCAGCAAAGGCCCGCAGATGTTCCGTTTCATCCTGGGAGTGATTGGGGTGCCAGACCTCCACGCCGTCCAGGCCGTTATCTGCCAGTTCTTCCAGAAGTTCCTCGCTATGATAAACCATGGGATGGGCCAGTACAGCAATACCGCCAGCGCTGTGAATCAGTTCCAGCACTTCCCGAGTATCCGGATATTCCGCTTCAATCAAAGCGGCGCCGGTGCCGGGAGCAAAAAGTTTATCATATAATTCGCCATAAATGGAGTCGGCATAGCCGGCATCCATCAAAGCATGCATAATATGCTGCTTGTAAATGTTGGTGCTACCGGTGGCGCATTTCACAATCAATTCCGGCGTAATGGGGTAATAGCGCATCACCTTGCGCACCATAGCCATAGCGGCTTTTTTACGGCTTTCGCCAGTGCGGCGGCACATACCTTCCAACCGGTCGGGGGTGTCGCACAGATAGCACAGCAAATGGGCTTTTTTTCCCCGTTGCGTGTCCATAGTGGAAAACTCCACCCCGTGGACGACGTTGACGCCCTGCCGCCGGCCGATGATCACTGCCCGGGTGGCGGCGGCGGTGGTGTCGTGATCCGTCACCGAAATCGCGGTCAATCCCCGGCGTTTGGCGATGGCGATTAATTCATCGATGCCCATGGAACCGTCGGAAATTTTTGTGTGACAATGTAGGTCGCTTGCCACGATTACACCTCCAAATGGTCAGACAATAAAGACGTCCAGCGGAGATTTCAAAGGAAAACCTCGCTGAACGAATGGATGGCGCCGGACTGGCGCTATGAGGGGGATTTCCTATTCCCTATTAAAAAGACGCGAGAGGGCGGAAACCCCGACGATAACGTTCTCTTTAATAATTCCATTATACACCCCGAAAAATGGAAAGACAAGCCTTTTTGCTGTTAGAGAGGAAAAGCTGTGACCGCCGACAAAAAATCGTTGCAAGCCAAGGCAGGCTTTGGGACAAAAGAGACAAAATTACCAGGTATTGGAATTCCAGCGACAAAGCCGATTGTGTCGGAAAAACTCTGAGAGGTAATGGAGGATGGGATGATCACAGAAAAGAAAACGGCTGGCAATTCATACGAATTGCCAGCCGTTGGACTTGGAGCGGCTTACGAGGCTCGAACTCGCTACCTCCACCTTGGCAAGGTGGCGCTCTACCAGATGAGCTAAAGCCGCGTTTCCCCTGGAACGCGTGGTTTAGTATAGCACGAGACAGCCGGGCTGTCAAGAGGAAATTCCGGCAAGAATGGAGAAGGACGGAGGTTTTATTTCGCGGTTATTCGGCAAAATGGTTGCCTCCTGTGCTAATTTGCGGTAAAATAGACTCATGTGTGAAAAGGTGAAGAAGAGGTGAGCCGGTGGAACGGGTAAAGAAACGTTTTTGGCTGTCCGTAGGGGCAATGGGCGTTATCCTGATTTTCCTGTTGGTTTTCGGCGCCTTTTATATTTCCCTTATGCTGGACAAGCAGAACGCGCAAACCGCCAAATATTTGGAAGACGTAGCTCTCCAAAGCAAAAACACGGTAGTAAAACAGGTGGAGGGGGATTTCCAGACGCTGGAGGCGCTGTCGATTATGATCGGCCGGCAGCCGGAGACGGATGCCGAGACCCTGCTGAACACCTTAAAGGCGATAAACGATGACAATGCGTTTATCCGTATGGGATATGTGGATACCCAGGGGCTGGGATACATTACGGATATCAGCGGAAAGAATTATTACGCGGTGGATTTCCACGACCGGCTGTACGTGCAGAAGGCGCTGAACGGCGAAGCCTATGTATCGGATGCGCTGGAGGACCGGTTGGGCGGAGATTGGGGAAACTGTTACGGCGTGCCGATTCACCGGGACGGGCAGGTAGTGGGAGCCCTGTGCGCAGTAAATAATATTTCCACCCTCTGCGACAGCATGAATGGTTTTTTGAATGACAACAGCGGCTTTGTTTATATTGTAACTGGAGACGGGGATCTGGTAATGCCCTCCACCCATCCGGATGCAGAGCCGGATCTGTATAATCTTTTTGAACTGAAATTCACCAGCGAGGCGGAGCGGGAGCGGGTCCGGCAGGAACTGGCGGCCGGTGAGACGGGATTCTTTTCTTTTCTCTCCGCGTCCAACGCCGCCTATTGGGCCAGCTATGTGAAAGTGGGGATCAAAGACTGGTACGCGGTGAGCGTCATGCCCAAGGCCCAGGTCAACGGTGGGTTTGTGCAGGTAGTGCGCTGGTCTATTATCGCTTTTATCTTCCTGGTGTTGCTGTTTATTATCCTGCTATTTTACAATTATCGCATGATGCAGAGCAATCGCGCTTCTATAGCTCGCTTAGCGTATTATGACAGCCTTACCGGCGCTTATAACAAGAATAAATTCGTTCAGGAGGCCAGGGAACTGCTCCGTCAGAAAAATCGCCGGTATATGCTGGCGGCGCTGGATATCCGAAATTTCTCCTTCATCAATGAAGTGTATGGCTTTGACAAAGGTGATCAGCTGCTGCGGCATATGAAACAGGTGCTGGAAAAACGGGTGAAGGAAAACGAAGTGTTCTTCCGCAGTGAGGCGGACCGGTTCTGCGCGCTGCTGATTTATGAAAGCGACGAAAGGGCGGTGGAGCGAATAACGCAGATTCTGGCAGCTATTGACGATTACTCTTTGGATCGCGGCCAGAAAAACAGTGTGGTCTGTCTCTGCGGCATTAAGGTGATTGCGCCCGTAGAGCACGGAGAAGGCTTGGAACTGCGGTTGGACCGGGCCTTTATGGCCTTGGATAAGGCCAAGGAGACGGGTATGAACTGCGTCTTCTTTGACGATGAATTGTATGCCCAGGTCAGCCGGAGAAAATATATTGAAAACCACATGGCAGAGGCGCTGGAAACCGGAGAATTCCAGGTGTTTTATCAGCCCAAGATTTCTTTGGAAGACAGAGGGATCATGGGCGCGGAGGCGTTGATACGCTGGAAAATTGAAGACGGAACCCTGGTGCCGCCGGACGAGTTTATACCTATTTTTGAACAGAACGGGTTTATTGTACGGCTGGACGTGTATGTGCTGGACCAGGTTTGCCGCCGTCTGCGCGGTTGGTTGGATCAGGGGCGGCCGGCATTGCCGGTGTCGGTCAATCAATCCCGCCGCCTGTTGTTTCAGGAGGGCTATATCCGCACTTTGTCTGAAACGGTGGAGAAGTATGGACTATCGCCCCGAATGATTATACTGGAAATCACCGAAAGCATTGCCATGGAAGAGGCGGAAATCTTCAAGAATTTATTGGTCGAACTCCATCGGCTGGGCTTTCGGGTGTCCATGGACGATTTTGGTTCCGGCTATTCCTCTCTGAACGTGTTGAAGGACATTCCGGTGGATGAACTGAAGCTGGATCGGGAATTTTTATTACCTGCGCAGGATGGGGAACGGCGGGATACCATCGTCCGCAATATCATTCATTTGGCGCAGGATTTGGGAATCGCCACTGTTGCGGAAGGGGTAGAGACGGAGGGGCAAGCGAAGTTTCTGCGGGAATGCGGCTGTGACATTGCTCAGGGATACTATTTCGCTCGCCCCATGCCTCCTGATAAAATGGAGGAGCTGCTGCAAACAAGCAAAAGGGGACAAAACAAACAATATTGTACCCAAAGCTGAAGGAAGAGGGGAATGAACGAAATCCGTTCATCCCCCCTCTTCCTTTGTTTAGATAATGTCCAGCAATTCGGTCAGACTGCGGATTTCAGTCACATTTTCCGGATGGATATCCCTACCGTAGGCGTTGATGTAAACCGGCCGCATACCCGCGTTTAACGCGCCCTGGATATCGTTGACCGGGTGATCCCCCACATACATGCAGCTTTGGCAGGCCACGCCCAGCCGGGCGGCGGTACGCCGAAAGATTTCCGGGTCCGGCTTGTGGATCCATTCATCTCCGGATACCACAGCGATATCCACAAAGGGCCGCAGCCCGCTGACATCCAGCTTACGGTTTTGCAGTACCGATGGCCCATTGGTGATAATACCCAGCAGGTACCCTCTGTGCCGCAGCTCGGTCAGGACAGAAAAGGTATCGTCAAACAAGGCGGAATATTCCGGGAAACGAAATTGAAACTCCCGGTAGATGTCCCCCACCGGCGGAGCAGAGGTCCATTTCCAGTCCTCCATCAAGGTGAGAAAGTAATCGATGTAGTTGACGTAACCGCCGTTGTTGCGGCGGAGCATTTCCTGGGCCCGTTCCTGCTTGGCGGCCGGAGAGAGGCTGGGGAAATATTTATCTAGGAAGAAATCGCAGTATTTGAGAAAGGCCTGTGGCCGGTTCTGCAGCGTGTCGTCAAAATCAAAGAGGATTGCCCGCAGCCCCTCTGCCGCATCCCCCATGACCGCCCGGCGGGCGACCTTTTCATCTTTGATGATCTGCTTCTGCAAATCGTCGATAGAATGGAATTTGGTCTCGGGGCGCAGGAAACTCACCAAGGAGACCGGCACATTTTTGCCGTACAAATTACCGCTGAACAAGGGAATCCAGGTTTCCGCCAGTGGTGCGTCGGAGCCCACGGTAGGCCGCACGCCGATATTGGTCACACCGTGGGTGACCTTGCCGTCCACCTCCACGCTGGAGGCGTATACCCCAAATCGGGGCCGTACAAAATGAGGCGGCAGAGGCTGATTGATGGTGGGAGTGCCCAGCAGTCTTCCCAGGTGCTGTCCTCCCACCACCTCGAAATCGATGGTAAAGGGCCTTCCCAGCATCCGCGCGGCTTCCTGAACCTCTCCTTGCTCAATATAGCGGCGGATGCGGCTGGCACTTACCGGTTCGCCGTCCACCAGGATGGCCCCCACCACGATGGCCTCGATATCATATTGAGCGCAGAGATTCACCAGCATATCGGCGTCTCCAGCGCAGTTTTTGCCGAACCGGTAGTTGAAACCGCAGCACACCCGGCGGGCATGCAGGGTTTCATGGAGGATCACCCGGACGAATTCCTCCGGCGACAATCCTCGGATTTGCTCAAAGTCGGCTTCAAAAATCTCCGCCACACCCAGGGAGGCCATAGCCGCCAGCTTTCCCTGGGCGCTTACCAGCTCCCAGGCGTCGTTTTTAGGCAGTTCCCAAGGGGTCTGGGAAAAGGTGAAGACAGCAGGAGAAGTGCCCTCCATCCCCACGGCCCGGGAAATCACTGCCCGATGACCGATGTGCACCCCGTCGAAGACCCCCAGCGCGATGGCCCGGGGGGTTCGGGGGATTTGATCGATATCCTGCATCAACTGATAGGTACGCAATGCCGCCGCCTCCTTGCTTATATTTCGGCCAGATACCGCACCCGGCACTGGCCATTTTCCGGCTCGCCCAAACCAATGAAGCTGTCGTCAGGGGCGTGAATCCGGGTGATGCCCGTGATCTCTTCCCGCAGCCGCTCCAGATCCAAAGCACCGCCGTGGCGGAAACGAGCCGCCTGGGCGTTGGTTACCGTAATGCAGGGATAGGTGGTCAAAGCGGCTTCGGTGGACAGCAGCCGTTCCGACAGTCGATTTTGAGCCGCCAGTTCTCGGGCGTTCTCCAGCGTCACACAGTTGTCCAGACCAAAACCTGCTGCCATACTCCGCCGCAGGCCGGACATCACCCCTCCGCAGCCTAAGGTGCGGCCGATATCGTCGCACAGGGAGCGGATATAGGTGCCCTTGGAGCAGGCGCAGTCCAAGGTCAGCAGGCCCTTTTCCCGGTCATAGTCCAGCAGTTCCAGGGAATAGATGGTGATCCGCCGGGCTTCCCTCTCGATCTCCACGCCCTGCCGGGCCAGTTCATACAGCCGCATGCCGTCCCGTTTCAGGGCGGAGGTCATGGGAGGCACCTGGAGAATATCCCCTCTGAAAGGGATCAGAGCTGCCGCCACCTCTTCCCGGGAAGGGAATGTGGCGCAGCCAGTTGGACGAACTTCCCCCCAGATATCCAGCGTGTTGCTGGTCAATCCCAGCTGTGCCTGGGCGGTGTAGCGCTTGTCGTGTACCGGAAGAAAATCCAGAATCTTGGTAGCCCGGCCGATGAGCACCGGCAGCACGCCGGTGGCCATGGGATCTAAAGTGCCGGCGTGACCGGCTTTTTTAACCCCCAAGAGCCGCTTTGTCACCGCGCAGCAAAGAAAAGAGGTCATCTCCGGCGGTTTGTCTACACACAAAATCCCGTCCATAGAAGGCCTCCTTTATCATTCCCATTTTCTTTTTTCTTACTTAACCGCATGGTCGGTAATCGCGGGAACCATATCCCGCACCGCTGCCAGCAGCTGATTCACCGCTTCTTCGGCGGTGCCTGTTAAGGAGCAGCCCGCCGCCCGGACGTGACCGCCGCCGCCTAGGCGGGCGCAGATAGCCGCCGCGTCGGCGTGGGTGCCTGTGCGGACACTGACTTTATAGCTGCCGTCCGGCTTCTGCCGCAGGGTCACCCCCACCCATACCCCTTCGATTTGACGGGAGATAGGTGCCAGGCCCTCCATGTCGTTTTCTCCGGCACCGGAGCAGGCCACCATAGCGGTGGTGATGAACATTACAGCGCAGCGTCCTCCATAGTAAAAACGGATGCTGTCCAGGGCCAGCCGCTCCAGCTCCAGACGGGCCCGGGATTTCAGATCAAACATTGTGCGGTTGATCATTTCATACCGGATGCCGGTTTCCATCAGATCGGCGGCAATGCGATGGGCTTCCGCAGAGGTATTGGCATATTTGAAGCAGCCGGTATCGGTGGCGATGCCGGTATAGATGCATTCAGCGATTTCCCGATCCACCGGCGCGCCCATAGCCAGAATCACGTGATAGATCAGTATGGCTGTGGCCGCACAGCCGGCGTCCAGCAGCAGATGGCGGGCGTAATGTATGTTGGAGCCGTGATGGTCGATGCAGAGATCAGCCTGTTCGGCCAGCGCTTCCAGAGAGCGCCCCAGCAGCCGTCGGTCGGCCACATCCACCGCACAGATAAAGGCGGGTTCAAAGTCATTGTTCGGAACGCCCTCGGTCATATAAGCATATTTGACGGGGATTTCGTCCGCACAGACTACCCGGGCGGTTTTGCCCAGGGCGGTCAGCGCCCGGCAGAGGGCGTAGCCGGACCCCAGGGTATCCCCGTCCGGATACTGGTGGGTCAGGATGAGAATATGATCGGCATCGCCCAGCAGCCGCGCCGCTTTTTCCACCGATACTAACTCACTCATCGCCGTCCCCGCCTTTCTCATCCTCCTGGTTCACATGAAGATCCTGGAGGGTTTTGGCAATGCGGGCGCTGTAAGCGATGGAGTCGTCTGGAACGAACCGCAGTTCCGGTACATGGCGCAGATGCAGGGCGGCGCCCAGCTCACGGCGCATAAAACCCGCGGCGGATTTTAATCCCCGGACCGCTTCCTTGGCGGCATCCAGGCCCTCCATCGCGCTGATATGCACCTTGGCATAGGACATATCGTTGCTGACTTCCACCCGCACGATGCTGATCATCCCGGAGACCCGGGGATCCTTTACCCGACGGAGGATGGCCGTGAGCTCCCGCATAATGTCCTCGCTGGTCCGATCCATTTTGTAGTTCGCCATCTCTTCCAACCATGCCTTTCCGGCCCGGTACGCAAACCCGGGCCATACCCTCAGTATGCCACGGCAGCCGCCGGATACCCGTGCCGCCGCAAGATTTTAGTCGCGGTATTCCTCCACGATATAGGTTTCGTAAATATCGCCTTCGCGGATATCGTTGAAGCGTTCCAGACCGATGCCGCATTCGTAGCCCTGGGCGACTTCCTTCACATCGTCCTTGAACCGTTTAAGGGAGATCATCTTGTCGTCGGCAATGATGATGCCGTCACGGACCACCCGCAGCAGATCGTTGCGGTATATCTTGCCGTCCACCACATAGCAGCCGGCCACCGTGCCCACATTGGTGATGCGGTAGACCTGCCGCACTTCCACGCGGCCGTGCATAACCTCCCGGGTTTTGGGGGCCAGCATCCCCTTCATAGCGGATTCGATCTCCTCGATGCAGTCATAGATAATGCGGTACATCCGCATCTCCACATTGTTCCGCTCCGCCATGGCCTGCGCCAGCGGATCGGGACGCACGTTGAAGCCCACGATGATGGCATTGGAAGCGTCCGCCAGCATGACGTCGCTTTCGCTGACAGCGCCCACGGCGCCGTGGATGACCCGCACCCGTACCTCGTCGTTGGACAGCTTTTCCAGAGATTGGCGGACCGCTTCCACCGAGCCCTGCACATCGGCTTTGATGATAATGTTCAGTTCCTTCATCTCACCCTGCTGCATCTGGTCAAAGAGATTATCCAGCGTGACCTTCTGATACTGGCTGAACTGCTCTTCCTTGGCAGCGGTGCGCCGCTGCTCCACCAGCTCACGAGCCAGCCGCTCGTCGGTGACGGCGTTGAACACGTCGCCGGAAATCGGCACTTCGTCCAGGCCCATGATCTCCACAGGCACAGAGGGACCGGCCTCATCCACCTTGGCGCCCCGGTCGTCGGTCATCGCGCGGACCCGGCCTACGGCCATGCCGGCCACAAGGATATCGCCGGTATGCAGGGTGCCGTTCTGCACCAGCACGGTGGCGATGGGGCCGCGGCCCTTATCCAGCCGGGCTTCGATGACGGTACCTTTGGCCGCCCGGTCGGGATTGGCTTTCAGCTCCTTCATCTCCGCCACCAGCAGCACGGTTTCCAGCAGCTTATCCAAGCCCATGCCAGTGTGAGCGGAAACAGGCACGCAGATCACGTCGCCGCCCCATTCCTCGGGCACCAGTTCATGCTCGGTGAGCTGCTGCATCACCCGGTCGGGATTGGCGGCGGGCTTATCCATTTTATTGATAGCCACGATGATGGAAACGCCTGCGGCCTTGGCGTGGTTGATGGCTTCAATGGTCTGGGGCATGATGCCGTCGTCCGCTGCCACTACCAGAATGGCGATATCCGTTACTTGGGCGCCGCGGGCCCGCATGGAGGTAAACGCCGCGTGACCGGGGGTGTCCAGGAAGGTGATGTACTGTCCGTCCACGTTGACGCGGGAAGCACCGATGTGCTGGGTAATGCCGCCGGCCTCGCCGCTGGTAACGTCGGTTTTGCGGATGGCATCCAGAATGGAGGTTTTGCCGTGATCGACGTGGCCCATGACCACCACCACCGGATCACGGGGCTGCAGGGCGGTATCCTCGTCCTCGCTGTCGTCGATGATCCGCTCCTCGATGGTGACCACCACTTCCCGTTCTACTTTAGCGTGGAACTCACCGGCCACCAGGTAGGCGGTGTCAAAATCGATTTCTTCGTTGGCGGTGGCCATAACACCCATCATCATCAGTTTCTTGATGACTTCGGCGGCGGTGGCTTTCAGGCGCAATGCCAGTTCCGCCACCGTGATGGTCTCTCCCACTGTGATGGTGATCGGTTTCTTCTGCCGTTCCATCTGGATGCGGCGCAGCCGCTCCGCCTCGGTTTCCCGACGGGGATGGGGCTTGCGGTATTGCTGGGATTTCTGATTGATCTTCTGCTTTTTGACCGCGCCACCGTCACCCTGAACACGATTGGAGGTCTGGGCCAGCACGTCGAATTTCTCATCGTATTTGCCCACGTTGACCTGAGGGGTACGGGTATCGATGGTGCGGCGCTCCACCGGCGCTTTGGGCTGGGCTGGCTGTTTGGGCTTTTGCTGCGGATGCTGGGGCTGTCCGGCCCGGGGAGCCTGGGATTGCTGCGGCTGGCCCTGCTTAGCGCCGGGTTGCTGAGCAGGCTTGCCCGCGGCCGCGGGAGTCTCAGCAGGAGCCGCAGACACCGATTCCGCCGGAGCGGCAGGGGCCGGTTCTTCTTTTTTCTCCTGAGCAGTGGCAAAATAGGCGTCGAAATTCTCCACCTGTTTTTTTTGGGTGAAATGCTCGAACACCAGATCCAGCTCATTTTCTTCCAATGCGGTCATGCTTTTCTTAGGGGTGTCCACAAACTTGCCCAACAGCTCGATAACTTCTTTGCTGGGCGCGTCAAAATCCTTGGCGACCTCGCTTACGCGGTATTTAATCATCATATGGCAGAATCCTCCTCCAAATCGTGCAGGCAGTGTCGGCTCATGGCTGCCGCAAATCCTTTATCTTCCGTCGCCAGCACGCCGACCGGCTTTTGGTAGCCGCAGGCGGCTCCCGTTTCATCTTTGCTCAGCGGCATCCGGACCAGAGAAACCTGTTTCTCTCTGGCCGCGAACCGCAGTTCCTTCGCGGTTTTCTCCGACAGATCAGCGGCCGTGAGCAGCAGAGCCGCTTTTCCGGCTGCCGCCGAAGCCGCCGCCGCGTCGAAACCCGTAATCAGCTTTCCGGCCCGGCGGGCGATGCCCAGCAAACCGGCGAGCTTGGATGCGGCTGTTTCTTTATCGCTAGCCTTATCCCTTGCTTGATCCTTCACTTGCCGATAATTCCTCCTCCATGCGGTCGTACACCTCGGCGGGAATCTGGCAGGAAAAGGCTTTTTCCAGCCGTCTCGCTTTCCGGGCAATCTTCAGGCATTCGGCTTGATGGCAGACATAAGCGCCGCGGCCGGGTTTCCGGCCGGTCAGGTCCAAGGAGACCTCGCCTTCCGGGCTTTTGACCACCCGGACCAGTTCCTTTTTCGCCTTCATTTCGCCGCAGCCCATGCATTTGCGCAGCGGCACCTTTTTGGTCCGCATCTTTCACCACGCCCTTTCCGCGGGCCGGGCCCGCGCCGATTGTCAAGGGGTATCCGTTATCATCTATATAAAAACGCTGTAAAGCGGTTCATATGCTGTGCTCAGGCTTCCGCATCGTCCGCCGGTGTTTCTTCATCCTCGCCGTAAAAGCCGCTTTCCGGCCGGATATCAATCTTCCAGCCGGTGAGCTTGGCCGCCAGCCGGGCGTTCTGGCCCCGGTTGCCGATAGCTAGGGACAGCTGGGCGTCGGGCACCGTCACCCGGCAAGCCTTGGCGCCCTCGGGATCGGTTTCCACCGACAGCACCTTGGCGGGGGACAGGGCCGCGGCGATGAATTTGGACGGATCGTCGCTGTATTCCACAATGTCGATCTTTTCCCCGCCCAGTTCATCCACGATGCCGGCCACTCGGGCGCCCCGGGGACCGATGCAGGCGCCGACGGCGTCCACATTTTCATCATGAGAGAGGACCGCCAGTTTGGTGCGGGATCCCGCCTCCCGGGAAACGGCCTTGATTTCCACCACGCCGTTGAAGATTTCGGGAACCTCCATTTCGAATAGGCGCTTGACCAAGCCGGGATGGGTACGGGAGATCAGCGCCTTGGGGCCCTTGTCGCTGTCCCGTACGTCCACCACGTATACCTTGACCCGGTCGCCTTCGTGAAGCTGTTCTTCACCCAGCTGCTCGCTTTTGGGTAGCACGGCTTCCGCCTTGCCGATTTCCAGCGTGGCGGCGCCGGTGCGGGGATCCACCCGGGTGACCAAAGCGCTGACCAGCTCCTGATTGCGGCGCTGGAATTCCTGCCGCTGCTGCCCGACTTCCGCTTCCCGGATGCCCTGACGGATAACATGCTTGGCGGTCTGGGCGGCGATACGGCCGAACTGCTTAGTCTCCAGCGGAATCTCCACCACGTCGCCTACCTTGGCGGACTTGCTGTACTTGTGAGCCTCCTCAGGCAGCATTTCCTCGTCCGGATCCAGCACCTCTTCCACCACGGTCTTATGCAGCGAGACGTTGAACTCGCCGGTGGAGGGGTCCATCACCACCACGATGTTTTCCTTGCCGCCGAAATCCCGCTTAACCGCGATGATGATGGCGGCGCGGATCTTCTCCAGCAGATATTCCCCCGGGATGCCCTTTTCCTTTTCCAGCAGCTTCAACGCTTCAAAGAATTCCGCGTTATTCATTTTCCGAATCTCTCCCAATTGTTCATTTTAGATGTGTTTTTGATGCTCAGTCTTCGCCTTCCGTTTCATCCGGTCCTTCCCAGTCCCCGTCGTCCTGCAGATGGACGGCGGCATATTCCCCGGGGGCAAGCAGCCGGATACCGTCGGCGGTTTCCAGAGACAAGCCCTCCGTCGTCAGCCCCAGCAGACGGCCGGTCACCTCCCGATTCCCATCCGCGGCATGATAAAGCTTTACCATTACCGGCCATCCTTCGAAGGCGGCAAAGTGAGCGGGTTTCACCAGTTCCCGGTTTAAGCCGGGAGAGGATACCTCCATGCAGTAGGCCTGAGGAATGGGATCGGCCTCGTCCAGCAGAGGATTCAGCCGTCGGGATAACTCCACGCAGTCATCGATGGAGACGCCTTCCTCCTTATCGATGATGTAACGAAGATACCAGGTGGCGCCCTCCTTGACAAAGCGGACGTCCCACAGAATAAGACCCAGTTCCTCCGCCACCGGTTGAGCCAGCTTGGTGCATACCGCCACCGTTCCGCCGGGATTCCCGGAGGATTTCTTTTTCGCCATATAAAGCCGCCTTCCCCTTAGAACTCTTCCAACAAAGATAAAAGAGCGGGTCACCCCACTCTTTTACCATGCGTACTATTCATCCTACATTTTAGTATACCACAAATTCCGGTTCAATGCAAGAGTTTTTCCCGATTTATTATGGCTTTCAATCCCCTTTAAAGGCTGAATCTGCCGGAATGAGCGGAAATGATTTAATGAACGGCAGGCGGCTCATCAGACTGATCCGGCTCAGAAGGCTGTTCGGGCTTTTCAACCGGGTGATAAAGAGGGACATCCGACGGGAGAGGATCCGGACTGGACGGCGTATCCGGAAAATTTGGAAAAGAATGGCCCGCCTGGGAATACCCATCGCCGGAGGCTGTGGACGGGGGCAAGGGAGCGTCGGATGCCGGATAAACGGCGGCCGGTTTCCGGCGAGGCAGCACTACCGCCGCCACGATCAGAAGCGCCAGGCAGAACAGGCTGATGACAATACCCGGTATTAGCCCTTTGGGCAGGAAGCTCATCTCCACCGTATGAGTGCCCGCGGCAATGTCGAAGGCCAGCATGGCATCGTCACAGACAGCGTAAGTTTCCACCTTTTTACCATCCACTTTCACCATCCATCCCGCGTCATAAGGGATAGTGGTGAAGACACAGCCTGTTTGCTCCGCCGTCAGGGTGCCTTTGACGGAGGAATCGGTGAATTCAGAAACTTGGAGGCCGTTTTTGGACAAGGTCTGCATATTCTGCTGGAAAACGCTGTGATTCAGCGTCACCACATATACGTTGCCGGAACAGGCGGATTCTGATGTGACAGTTGCCGTCACCACATCGCCCGCGGCCAGCTGTCCGGCGTTGATAACATATGCCTGTCGGGGAGAGACGCTGGTGCTTTTTCCGTCGTAGGAAACGCTGATACTTTTGGCGGCGCTGCAGTCGATAAAGATAAAGGTTTGACCGCCATTCTGAAGGGTGACGTTGAAAAGGGCGGATTGAGTGCTGTCGGATGGGTTCATATAAAAGGCGGTGCTCGTGCTTTCGTTGACACTGGCGATGGATGCGCTGCCCAAATCCACCGTAACAGCTTCATAATTATACATCGGTGAACTGTTGCCCGTCATCAGGGTATATAAGTTGTTTTGGGCCTCAAAGGGATTGTACCAGGCGGATTTCCAGTCCTGCACATTGGATTGGACGGCGTAGGCCAAGGGGAGAGCGTAGGGATTTTCATAGATATCGTAGGTGTAAGAACCTTCGGTGACCGAATCCACCTTGGTGAGCATGGGGTCTGCCACCTGCCCTGACTGCAGCACCACATAGCGTATGCCCATCAGGGAATCTAGGCCGGGGACGAAATTGCGGAAGGTGTGGCTGTTGACGCCATTGATCTCATAGCCGATGTTGCCCATGAACTTGGTGGTGGTGTAATAATTGCTGGAGGAGAAGAGGGTGATACCTCGGTAACCGAACATGGCAGTATCCACATAGGTGCGCCGGGGAGCAAATTCCATGCGGTAGAAAGCGCCGCCGGCCGCCGCGTCCCCCAATTTCTCGGCGCGGTCCACTGCCTTTTGAATAGCCTGGGTGTTGTCGTTATCCACATAATCCTTGTGAGCGGTGAAGATCTCGTTGCTGTGCAGGGTGCGCAGGGTGGAGCCGCCCCCAATGGACATTTCCAGCACCACCACCAGCAGAATCAGACAGGAGGCGGGCCGGGCCATGCTCCGCCAGCGGGAAGCCACAGCCAGCAGCACGGCGTACAGCAGAAGCAGCAGCAAGCTGATATAAATGGAGCGAAAACCATACGCATCGTCACCGAAGCGTTCCTCCAGCATCAAATAGGCCACAATGCCCACGAAGGAACCGGCGATCTGCCGAAAGGTGATCCACCGCACGCGGGTCAGCACCTCGTACGCGATCAGCAGCAGCACGAAACAGTAAAGGAAAGAAAACCGGTAAGGGAGATCATTGGGAGAATGGTTGCCGTGCCAGGCCAGATCAAAGACGTTGATCACCATGCTGATGCCCATCGCAGCCCAAAGCCCCATATAGACCACCCGCCGGCGGCGGGGAATGGCTTTCATGGTAGCAAAGATGGGAAGCAAGATCACTGACAGGATACCGCAGTACAGGTTGGGCAGATTGCCCGAGCGGATGGTGGGGGTGGTGCCGTACAAATGGCGGCCCAGAAGGTTGAACAGGTCGAAATTGTTGTTGAAGTCCGGTACCTTGCCGCCGGCGGCGGAGGTGTGTCCCAGGGCCAGGGCCACGGGAATCAGCAGGAACATAGCCATGCCGCCGCCCAGGGCAGAGCTGCCCAGAAAGCGCAGAAAGCCCCGGGCCTGGTTTTCGCCGCCCCGGCGTTTCCGCAGACTATAAACGATATGATACAGTACCAGGAAGATGCAGATCATAAAGCCGATATAGTAATTGACAAAAAGGGTGTAGGCCAGGGAGAGAACGTAGCCAGTGATCCGGCCGGTACGCATCATTTTTTCATAAAAGAGCACTACCAGCGGTAGCATCATCACCCCGTCCAGCCACATGATGTTCCAGGAATAGGCCAGCATGTACATCATCATGGAGTACATCACCGCCAGCGTCGGGATCGCGGGGCCCCGGCGGCGGTAGATATACTGCAGGCAGGCGGCGAAAAAGGCGGCGCACAGAGCGATTTTGATCAGGGTGATCACCAGAATGGCTTCGGTGAGCAGATGCTCAGGGAAGAACACCAGCAGCAGGTTGAGGGGAGAGGCCAGATAATAAGCGAAGAGCGGGAAGAAACTGGTGCCCATGCCGATTTCAAAGGAATAGAAAGGATTCCCGCCGGTCAGGACCATTTCCCGCAGCTTGTCCAGCATAGGAGCGTATTGATGATGCATATCCACAGTCATCACCGAACGCTCTCCCAGGGGCCATACCCCCAGATAAGCATACGCCATGGACATGCAGCAGAAGGCCAGCAGACCGGAGATCACGGGATAAAACCACCTGCCGGGCTTTTTTCGAGGAAGAGAGGGATCCTGCAGCTGCACATACAGCCACACGACGCCCAGCAGCGCCGTCATCAGCGCCATCCCCCAGCCGAAAATACGTTCCTGCCATATATATGGCTGGGCAGTGCCCTTTACCAGATAGGTTTGAAAAAGAAAATATAATGCTGCGGAAAGGGGGATAAAGAGCAGGGCCAGCAACACGATTTTGATGATCTGCCCGCTTTTGAGCGATTTCTGCATGCCAATTCTCCCATCTATGTGATCATCTTGCCGCCGGTCACAGCCGGCAAAAGCGGCCCAGGCCGCATTGGGGACGGGGTGAAAACAACCAAAATACCGGCGCAGCTGCAAGAGGCTGTGCCGGAGTTGGCGGACAACGCCAACTCCACGCCGCTAGGCATTCTTCAAGAGAAAATCTTCGATTTTCTTCATTATACCATGTCCTTCCAGCCGGAGCAACCGCCAGTGGAGGATTCTTCCGTGAAAACAGCGGCTTTTCTTCTATGGAGTTCCAACTTTCGCTAGAAATCGATTTTCTTAACCTCAGAGATCCATGAACAGACAAGGCAGCGCGGAAGCCATGGCAGACTGCATGATAAGATGGGCGTCGGATATCGTGATGCAACGCCCTATATGTCGTGCCTATGCAACCGGCTTTTGTTGCAGGATTTTCCTTTTTATTGAAAAAAGAAGCCAGATTGGCCGAGTGAACAAAAAGACGCGTCCACAATTGTGGACGCGTCTGGGAATCGCCAAAGGAGAAATTAGCGCTTGCTGAACTGAGGAGCCCGACGGGCGCCTTTCAAGCCGTACTTCTTGCGTTCCTTCATTCTGGGATCGCGGGTCAGGAAGCCCGCTTTCTTCAGCTGGGGACGCAACTCCTCGCTGTTGTACTGGAGCAGTGCGCGGGCGATGCCGTGACGGATAGCGCCGGCCTGGCCGGTAACGCCGCCGCCGGCAACCCGGCATTCTACGTCGAATTTTTCAGCGGTGCCCGTAAGAGCCAGAGGCTGCCGGACGATCAGCTTCAGGGTTTCCAGGCCGAAATATTCGTCGATGTCCCGGTCGTTAACCTTCACGCTGCCGGTACCGGCGTACAGACGAACCCGGGCGACCGATTTCTTGCGGCGGCCGGTCCCATAAAAATAAGGTCTCTTATTGTAATCCATCTTGGGTTAGCCTCCTTCCTTACAGTTCGATTTTTTCGGGCTTCTGCGCAACCTGGGCATACTCCGTACCCGCGTAAACACGCAGGCGGGTGCAGGCGGCGCGGCCGATGGTGTTGTTGGGGATCATACCGCCCACAGCCAGTTCCATGGCCTTTTCGGGGCGCTGGGCCATCAGGGTGGCGTACTTGGTTTCCTTCAAACCGCCGATCCAGCCGGTGTGGCGCTGCCATTTCTTCTGCTCCAGCTTATTGCCGGTGAGCACCGCCTTGGCGCAGTTGATGATGATGACGTGATCGCCGCAATCCACATGGGGGGTGTAATCCACCTTGTGCTTGCCGCGCAGCAGCACGGCAGCCTGGGCGGCCACCCGGCCAAGGGGTTTACCGGCGGCATCGATGATATACCACTTGCGGTCGACCTGACCGGCTTTTGCCATGTATGTGGACATCGCAAATACCTCCTGTAATCATAGCATTCTCGTTCTTTTTCAGACGCGTGTATGATAATAGCATAACCCCAAAGGGCTGTCAAGGGGTTAATTCCGGAATTTTTAATTTACAGCCCTTAAACGCTCGTTTTCTCGCCAATTTGCGCGTATTTGCTCTTTATCTTGCTGATCATTTCTGTTTTTGCCTCTTGGCAAGAAGGGACGGGCGGGGTATACTGAAGCCGGAATACACAAGGGAGAGGATGGGATATGTCATGGCCGACCGGGAACAGCATCTGCTGGGACAGCTGCGGGCTGCTGTGCAGCGGTATGATATGATCGGGGAAAATGATCGGATAGCGGTGGGGGTGTCCGGCGGCAAGGACAGCCTGGTTTTACTGGTTCTGCTGGCCCTGCTTCGGCGATTTTATCCCGTGCCATTTTCTCTGACCGCCATTACTTTGGATCCCTGCTTCGGCGGAGAGGAAAACGATTACGGAGCGGTAGCGGCGCTGTGCGATGAACTGGAGGTGCCCTTTGTTCTGCGTCGTACCCAGCTGTGGAAGGTTGTGTTTGAGGAGCGGGACGAGGAGAATCCCTGCAGCCTCTGCGCCCGGATGCGCCGGGGTGCGCTTCATAAAGCCGCCTTGGAGGCGGGCTGCAGCACAGTGGCGCTGGGCCACCATCAGAGAGACGCCGCCGAGACTTTCATGATGAATTTGCTGGATGGCGGGACACTGGGCTGCTTTTCTCCCAAAAGTTATCTGGACCGGCGGGGCATCACCCTAATAAGGCCGATGATTTTTATGGAAGAACGGGAAATCGCCGCCTATTGTGTACGGCGAGGACTGCCGGTGGTGAAATCCCGCTGCCCGGTGGACGGCTGCACCAACCGTCAGCGGACCGGAGAACTACTGGAAAAGTTGGCGGAACAGTACGGCCCGCTGGAGGAAAAGATCCTGGGTGCCATGCAGAAGGCGGGCTTGAATGGCTGGTAAATATGCGTAAGGAAGATATATTGTGGGAAGACAGTGGACCGCGGCAAGGCGGGTCCGCTGTCTCTTTTTCATATGGAATATAAGGCAGACAGGCACAAAATCCCCGCCTGCCGCATACTATAAAAGGTATGAGGAAACGGAGGTTTTATGATGCTGCTGGATCTGCTGCACGCCCTGTCCAATGTATTTTATATGGCCCTTCATGTGGTCAATTCTGGTTCTTTTCCCAAGCCCCTCACCGCTGCCAGAGAACAGGAATGTCTGACGGCTTACCGAGAAAAGGGCGATTTGGAAGCCCGTAATGAGCTGATCGAGCACAATCTGCGGCTGGTGGCCCATATTATTAAAAAGTATTACAGCTCTGTGAGGGATCAGGACGATTTAATCTCCATCGGCACCATCGGTCTCATTAAAGCGGTGAGCACCTTCGACTACACCAAGGGCATCCGCTTTGCCACTTACGCTTCTCGCTGTATTGAAAATGAGATTCTCATGCATTTTCGTTCCAACAAAAAGACCGCTCAGGATGTTTCTATTTCCGATCCCATTGATACGGATAAAGACGGACACCCCTTAACATTGATGGATGTTATCGCGGAGGATGACACCATCATTGAGGATCTGGATCTGAAGATCAACGCGGAAAAGCTGTACCGTTATATTCGGGATATTCTGGATGATCGGGAGAAGGAGATCATCGAATGGCGCTACGGTTTGGTAGGCGGCGGTTTGACCCAAAGAGAGGTGGCGAAAAAGCTGAACATCTCCCGCTCCTATGTCTCCCGTATTGAAAAAAAAGCATTGGAAAAGCTCAAAAAGCGCTTCGACGCCGGAGATGTGGCTCGTCCGCCGGTGAAACGGTCGCCGTAAACCAATAGTATTGTCCATAAAATGGGAGTTGTTGCATTTTGCAACAACTCCCATTTTATAATGCTGCCGATATCGATAACGTCACGCCAATAGGATGGCGCATTCCAGCGGTGGGAGGATCAGTCGGTCGTTTTCCACCCGTCCGCCGCCCAGGTTAACGGTGCGGAATGCCCAGGCGTCGGGCAGAGAGAACCGGCGCTCATCTTCGCTGCGATTTACGGCACAAAGCAGGGATGCGCCGTTCCCGAACCGTTCAAAGCAGACCACATCGCTGCCTGCGGAAATCGGACGGATGCCGCCTCCTTTTAGGGCGGGGCACACCCGCCGTACTTGTCCAAGGCGACGATACCAGTTTAGCAGCGCCTGATCTTCCTGTCCCCAAGGATAGCAGCCCCGGTTGAAGGGGTCCTTATAGCCCTCCATTCCCGTCTCGTCGCCGTAATAAATGCAGGGTACACCCGGCAGACAATACTGCAGGGCGGAAGCCAGGCGCATCAGAGCCAGCCCGCGCTGCCGCTGAGAGGGGGACAGGCTTTGAGCCGCCTGCCATTCCCGGTCCCGGCCTCCATCCGGTTCCCCGGCCAGGGCGGTGATGGCCCGTTCGGTATCGTGGGTGCCGATGTGATTCATTAACAGCCGCAGCACCTGAGGGGGATAGTGTTCGGCGATATCCATCACCGTATGCACAAAATCCGCCGCTGGTCCGCCGCGCAGATACATCAGGATCGCCTCCCGGAAGGGATAATTCATCACGCTGTCCAGCTGCTCTCCCAGCAGATAACGCCGGCGATGGCCATAACTCTGCTTGGTGCTGGCGTCCTCCCATACTTCGCCGAGAACCAGCGCATCGGATTTTTCCTCCTTGGCGGCTTTCCGCAGACTGTCTAAAAAGGGATCGGGTAGCTCATCGGCCACGTCCAGCCGCCAGCCGGCAGCTCCCGCCTTCAGCCAGCGGCGGACGATGCCGCCGGGTCCAAGGATAAAGTTCATAAAATCCGGATTGGTCTCGTTGACCTCCGGCAGGGTGTCGAAACCCCACCAGCCAGCGTAATCATCCGGCCACCGCCGGAAGGTATACCAGGGGAAATAGGGAGAAGCCGGCGAGTTGTAAGCTCCGGCGTCGGGGTAACGCCCTTCCCGGTTGAAATAGCGGCTGTCCGCTCCCGTGTGGCTGAACACGCCATCCAAAATCACCCGGATACCCAGCCGGGAGGCGGTTCGGGCCAAGGAACGGAAGTCCTCCTCTGTGCCCAGCAGCGGATCCACCGTCTGATAATCCGCTGTATCGTAGCGATGATTGGAATGGGCTTCAAAGATAGGATTCAGATACAGACAGGTGACGCCTAATTCCTTGAGCCGGTCCAGCCGCTCCTCAATCCCCTTGAGGTTTCCCTGAAAATAGTCGTTGTTGCGGATTTTTCCCAGGGAATCGGGACGATAGCCCGGCTGCTCGCCCCAGTCTTCCCGCAGCAGTCGATCCTCCGGAATATCTTGCTGTGGTGTGCCGCTCATGGAACGTGCAAATCGGTCGGGAAAAATCTGATACATCACTCCGCCGGCCAGCCAGTCGGGGGTGTGAAAATCTTTATCGTAAGCGGTGAGCTGCCATAGATCGCCGGCGGTTGAAGCCGCATAAGCGGTACTGTCCGGACGGCGCCGCAGATGGGAGATCCCGCCGGGAGTATCCAGCTCAAAGCCGTAGAAAAACAAACCCGGTGTCGCAGGCGCATAGTGGCAATCCCACCATTCCCGTTCCTCTCCCTCCATGCCGGCCCAAAACATACTATACCGCTCTTCCGGCATCCCGTCCGGGCAGATCCGCAGACGGCAGCCGGAGCACTGCCAGCTGCGAGGCAGGCAGACGCGAAAAAAAACAGAAGTGCCTGTTGTAACCGCGCCGAAGGGAGAACGGTAGCGGATATCGTGTGAATCAAACAGTTCCAAATCAGTTCCTCCTTGCTGAGACACGCCCAATTTTGCAGCAGGGCGACGCACAAATTATAGTATACCACAGGCTTTACGGTCTTACCAGGCGATTCTTTCCGCATTTTTCGCATTGAACCGGCAGGTAAAATGCGGTATAATAAAAGATACTAATGAAAAATCCATACCATTCTATCCGCCTGCAAACGGAAAGGACAGAAAAATCAATGAAAATATCAACCAAGGGACGATATGGACTCCGGCTGATGGTGGATCTGGCCGTTCACTATGAACAGGGGCTGGTGCCGCTGAAGGAAATCGCAGTTCGGCAGGAGATTTCCGAGAAATATCTGGAGCAGATTATGATGCAGCTCAATCGGTCGGGACTGGTGCGCAGCGTCCGGGGGGCTCAGGGCGGGTATTCTCTGGCCCAGGCGCCGGAAAATATCACTGTGGGGGCGGTGCTGCGGGTGATGGAAGGATCCCTGGCCCCGGTGGACTGCGTTGCCAGCGACGGCCCTGCATGCGACCGGATGGATCAATGCGTCACCATCACAGTATGGCGCAAACTGAACGATGCTATCCAAGGGGTAGTGGACGCAATCACTCTGCGGGATTTGGCAGACGACTATTTCCGCAAAAATCCTCCGGATTATTGTATCTGAGCCAAAGGGGGCCCGTTTGATGGATGAACTGATCACAGCGGCCCAGCAGGCGGCTATTGCGTATGATGCAGGTGATCCTGCGCGAATCCAGCACTTACTGAAGGTATGGGCCTTTGCACGGCTTATCGCCTGGGAGGAAAAACTGTCGGAGGATGAGCGGGAAATCGTGGAACTGGCGGCGGTGTTTCATGATATCGGGATCCACCAGGCGGAGAGGCTTCACGGATCTTCAGCGGGACGATATCAGGAGTTGGAGGGACCGCCCATTGCCCGCCGGATGATGGAGGAAATCGGCTGTTCTGCAGCGGTGATCCAACGGGTTTGCCGGCTGATTGGCCGTCACCATACATATCAGGATGTGGATGGGATGGACTGTCGCATTCTGCTGGAGGCGGATCTGCTGGTGAATATCGGAGAAGAAGGCTTATCCTCCGCGGCGATTCGCACGGCGCGGGAACGGGTTTTCCGTACCGCGGCAGGTCTGCGGCTGCTGGATATCCTGTATCCAGCCAAAGGATGAAAGGACCGGATAAAGATGAGAATCCTGTTTGTCTGCACAGGCAATACCTGCCGCAGTCCTATGGCCGCCGCGCTGATGCGCCGACGGCTTGACATGGCGGGCAGAGAGGATATAATAGTGGACAGCGCCGGTTTGGCCGCTGACGGCGGGCCGGTTACTCAGGAAGCCGCCGCTGTGATGAGGGAAATCGGTTTGGATATCGCCGGACGGCGCTCCCAGCCGCTCACCCTCGGACTCTGCCGGGAGTCGGACATCATAGCTGTCATGACCCCCGCTCATGCCGCCGCCCTGACGGCTTATGGCGCGGCGCCAGAAAAGATCCGCCTTCTGGGCAGGGGGATTCCCGATCCTTTTGGCGGTGGCAGTGATCTCTATCGCTGTACCCGGGATGCCTTGGAACAGGCGGTGGATATCCTGGCGCAAGAGATTGTTAAAAGGTAGGGTAAATTTACGAAGGGTATATTTGAATGGTATTATTACAATTAAGAAAGGATTTGCTATGGACGCACACAGTACAAAGCCCCCTGCGGGCATCGTCATCACCCCCATGCATGCGGATCATCTGGATGATCTGGCCGATTTGGAGAGCATGACCTTTTCCACTCCCTGGTCTTACGATGCGCTGGCGGAGGAGCTGCAGAATCCTCTGGCGGTTTTCTATGTGGCGGAGGATGTGGAGGCGGAAAGCGCTGTGGGATATCTGGGTATGCATCATATTTTGGACGAGGGTTTCATCACCAATATTGTGGTGCATCCTGCCTATCGGCGGCAGGGGATTGCCCATGCCCTTCTGGCTGAAACGCGGCGCTACGGCAAAAAGCATGATATGAACCGGATCTGCCTTGAGGTGCGGGCATCCAACAGCGCCGCCAGGGAGCTGTATGAGAGCTTCGGCTTTGAAGAGGACGGCATTCGGCCTGGTTTTTATGCCTCACCCAAAGAAGATGCCGTACTTTACTCTTTGTATATTTAGCGGATTTTGTGCAGAAAGGAGGCGGGAGCCATGACCGCCAAAGAGAATACCAAAACCATTACCGCCAACAAAAAGGCGTTCCATGATTATTTTGTGGAGGAGTCTATGGAGGCAGGGATCGAATTATCCGGGACGGAGGTTAAATCTCTGCGCAAGGGAGCGGTTAACCTCAAAGACGCTTGGTGTTCCATTGACGAGGGGGAGATTTTTGTCAACGGTATGCATATCAGCCCCTATGAGCAAGGGAATATTTTCAACCGGGAGCCCCTGCGTCCCCGCCGGCTGCTGCTGCACAAGCGGGAGATTCTGCGGCTGTTTGGCCTGATGAAGCAGCAAGGGTACACGCTGATTCCTTTATCCCTTTATTTTAAGGGTTCTCTGGTGAAGGTGCAGGTAGGGCTGTGCCGTGGTAAAAAGCTATATGACAAACGGGAGGACGCCGCCCGCCGGGATATGAAACGGGAGGCTGACCGGGCGCTGAAGGAACGGAATGCCCGCTGACGGCAATCCCGGTGTTGAATCGAGGTCTATTGAGAATTGGCAGGACGGCTGCCCCTGATTTTGTCCGTTCTGCAGAAAACGAGGCTTTCCATGCATATTTTAGGTATCGAGTCCTCTTGTGACGAAACGGCGGCGGCGGTGGTAAGGGACGGCCGCGTCGTGCTGTCCAATGTGGTGGCTTCCCAGGTGGAGGAGCATAAATTATACGGCGGTGTGGTGCCGGAAATCGCCAGCCGCCGCCATGCGGAAGCCATCAGCGGCGTGGTACGGGAGGCGCTGGACCAGGCGGGGGTTTCTCTGGAAGAGATTGACGCCGTTGCCGTCACCCATGCTCCCGGATTGATCGGTGCGCTGCTGGTGGGGGTAAATTTTGCCAAGGGTCTGGCGATGGCAGCGGACAAGCCGCTGATTCCGGTTCATCATCTCCGCTCCCACATCGCCGCCAATTATTTGGCTTGGCCGGAGTTAAAACCGCCCTTTCTCTGCCTGGTGGTGTCCGGCGGGCACAGCCATATCGTACAGGTGGAGGATTACACCCGGTTTCGGGTGCTGGGCCGCACCCGGGACGATGCGGCGGGGGAATGCTTCGATAAGGCGGCCCGGGCCATGGGAATGCCTTATCCCGGCGGTATCCATCTGGACCGGCTAGCCGCTGGGGGAAATCCCGACGCTTACCGCCTGCCCCGGCCCAAGGTGGAGGGGAGTGAGTTGGATTTCAGCTTCTCCGGCCTGAAAACCGCGGTGATCAATCTGCTGCACAATGCCCAGCAGAAGGGAGAAAAGGTGGATATTCCTGATTTGGCCGCTTCCTTTCAGCGCACGATAACAGAGATTCTCTGTGATCACACCCTGTTGGCCGCCCAACGTACCGGCGGCGAGACCATTGTATTGGCTGGTGGGGTTTCCGCCAATTCCGGTCTGCGCCGCCGGATGGAGGCGCTCTGCGCCGCCCAGGGGCGGCGGCTCTTCTATCCGCCGCTGGAGCTTTGCGGGGATAATGGCGCCATGGTGGCGGCTCAGGGATACTATGAGATGCAGACGGGATGTTCGGCAGGAATGGAGCTGAATGCCTGCGCGACGATGTCTATAGAAGGGGAATAATCGGCGAAATTCGCACCATTTTGCAGGATTTAATTTGCGAATATGCAATTTTACCGATTCGTGTTAAAAAATTATCGAATTATTCACATTTTAGCCATTGCCATTCCTACACCCCTAGGCTATAATGATAGCTGTTCGTTTGAAAGATTATTGACACTGGAATTCATTGAAAGGGGATCATGATATGACCGCATTGACGAAGAACAAATCCGTCCTCGATTGGATCGAAGACAAAATCGCCTTGGTCAAGCCTGACGCTGTCGTTTGGATCGATGGCTCGGAGGAGCAGTTGGAGGCGCTGCGCGCCGAAGCCTGCAAAACCGGTGAGATGATCAAGCTGAATGAGGAGAAGCTGCCCGGCTGCTATCTCCATCGCACCGCTGTCAACGATGTGGCCCGGGTGGAGCATCGTACCTTTATCTGCTCTGACAAGGAAGAGGATGCCGGCCCCACCAACAATTGGATGGCTCCCGCCGATGCCTATAAAATGCTGTATGATATTGCCCGCGGCAGCTATCAGGGCCGTACCATGTATGTGATCCCCTATTCCATGGGCCCTGTGGGTAGCCCCTTCGCCAAATATGGCATTGAGCTGACCGATTCCATCTATGTGGTGCTGAACATGGCGATCATGACCCGTGTGGGCCAGGCGGTGCTGGACGCGCTAGGCGACAGTGACGACTGGGTCCGCGGCCTGCACTGCAAATGTGAAATCGATGAGGAGAAGCGCTATATCTGCCACTTCCCCCAGGACAACACCATTATCTCCGTCAACTCTGGTTACGGCGGCAACGTGCTGCTGGGCAAGAAGTGCTTCGCTCTGCGTATCGCCTCCAACCTGGGCCGCCAGGAAGGCTGGATGGCTGAGCATATGCTGATCCTGGGCGTGGAGGATCCCCAGGGCGACGTGAAGTATATCGCCGCCGCTTTCCCGTCCGCCTGCGGCAAGACCAACCTGGCCATGCTGATTCCGCCGGAGGTTTACCGCGAGAAGGGCTATAAGGTCTGGTGTGTGGGCGACGACATCGCCTGGATGCGCATCGGTGAGGACGGCCGTCTGTGGGCCGTTAATCCGGAGAACGGCTTCTTCGGCGTTGCTCCCGGCACCAATGCTAAGTCTAACCCCAATGCGCTGGCTTCCACCAAGCAGGGCACCATTTTCACCAACGTGGTCCACAACATGGACGACAACACCGTGTGGTGGGAGGGCCTGGACAAGAATCCGCCCAAGAATGCTCTCAACTGGAAGGGCGAGAAATGGGACTGCACCGACGGTTCCAAAGGCGCGCATCCCAATTCCCGGTTCACCGCTCCGGCGAAGAACTGCCCCTGCATCTCCTCTGAGTTTGATTCCGGAAAGGGCGTACCGATTTCCGCCATCGTATTTGGCGGCCGCCGCGCCAAGACCGCTCCCCTGGTGTATCAGTCCCGCGACTGGAATAACGGCGTGTTCGTCGGTTCCATCATGGCTTCCGAAACCACGGCAGCGGCCACCGGCGCCGTAGGCGTGGTCCGCCGCGACCCCATGGCTATGCTGCCCTTCTGCGGTTATCATATGGCCGACTACTGGGCTCACTGGCTGGAGATGGGTCAGAAGCTGGGTGATAAAGCTCCCAAGATTTTCAACGTCAACTGGTTCCGCACCGATGATGAAGGCAACTTCATCTGGCCGGGCTTTGGCGACAACCTGCGGGTGCTGGAGTGGATCCTGAAGCGCTGCGAAGGAAAAGCCGACGCGGTGGAGACTCCCATCGGCTATGTTCCTCATGCGGAGGATATCAACCTGGAAGGGCTGGATTTCTCTATCGACACTCTGAAATCCATCCTGGAGATCGACAAGAGCCTGTGGTCTGCAGAAGCGGAAGGAATTGCCGAATTCTATAAGAAATTTGGCGACAAGCTCCCCGCTGAGCTGAAAAATCAGCTGGAAGGCTTGGAGGCGCGCCTGAAATAAGGTGTCTGTGCACAGCGAAACCCGCCTTCGGAGAAATCCGGGGGCGGGTTTTCTTTGCGTACTTATTATCAAATATTTTACGTTTTGTATAAAACAGGCAAGGCGTTTTTCCATATAAAGTTTGATGCGATTTTAATGTCATTGGTTTGTGATTCAGGCAATCCCGTTCAGCAGTCCCAGCCGCTCTTTCCAGCGCAGTATTCGCAGCGCGTGCGTATCCAGTTCTGCTTCTGTGATTTCTCCCCTTTTCACAGCATCCAACAGAGCAGGGATTTGTGTTTTAAAATCCGTGACACAGAGCAGATCGTTCCCGGCTTTTACAGCCAGCACCGCCGCCTTTCCGCTGTCCGCGTAGCTGGTGACAGCGGCCATGGCCAGGTCATCGGTCATAATGACACCATCATATCCCATCTCCTGCCGAAGGTAGGCGTGGACACTGGGCGAAAGGGAGGCGGGAGCGTTGGGATCCAAGCATACCATCGTATTGTGGGAAACCATCACCGCTCCGGCGCCGGAACGAATACCCGCTGCAAAAGGGAGAAAGTCACCGGAAATAAACGATTCCAGCTCCCGGTCATCCCGCGCGGCGCCGGTATGAGTGTCCGCATTACCGCCATATCCGGGAAAATGCTTGAGGACGCTGCCAATTTTGGCGGTGTTCATGGCGGTCACCACCCGTTCCACATAAGCGGCTGTCTCCGCCGGCGTTCCGCCGAAGGTACGGGGATAGATATAGTCGGCGGGCGTGCGGGCGATATCACACACCGGCGCCATATTAACATTGATGCCCAGGCTTTTCAGCAGCGCGGCTTTTTCTGCCGTATCGTTTTCGATCAGTGTCCAGCCGCCTTTCGCATATAACTGCTGAGGGGAAAGAAAAGGAGAAGAACGATAGGCGGGAAAACGGCTGACACGGTTTACGGTCCCGCCTTCCTCGTCCACCGCTATCAGCAGCGGCAGGGAAGAAGTCCTCTGATATCCGGCAATGACGTCCTTGGCCTGGGCTGGAGTACGCTTTTGAAAATCCCGGGCGAAAAGCAGGATGCCGCCGGGATGATAAGTGTTTATTACGGATTCCGTGCCGGACGCGGGACAGCGGATCAAAAACAGCTGTCCCACTTTTTCTTCCCTGCTCATGGCTGCCAGAATCTGTTCCGGTGTTGATGAGGGCGGTGGAGAGACTGTGGGACTGGTGGGAACAGCAGAAGTAACGGATGTGGCGGAAACAGTCGGGAGGGCGGCAGAGGGGCGGGTGGATGCGGGAGCAGAATTTGAGGAAGCAGTAGAGAGGAAGGCGGTAGTTGCAGCCGTTGTTTCTGACAGACTGGTCGTTGATTCTGCAGCGGATGCGGACGGAACAGATGAAACAGAAGAAGTTAATGAGGAGGTGGAAGGAAGAGAGGTGTCGATTGGGGAAGCCGGACGGCAGGATGCCGCAATAAAAAGAGCGGCGGTGACAGATAGACAAGCTGCCAGCAACCGGGGAAGGTTTTTCATATGCATCGTCTCCTTGCAGAATAGTATATCACTTTTCGGCGGGCGTGGATAGGCGTGGAAGGCATTTCCAGCCGCATAGGATTTAAATGCGTATTTCATTAAGAACAACAGCCAGACATTTGGTGAATAACCCGGGTGGAAATGTGGAAAACCCTGTTGAAAAGGTGGAAAGTGGCGCATATTCACAAATCAAAAGAATGAAATTATTTGCATAAGATCCAATAAATTATATGGAATATATAAATTTTCCGGTGAATGGATTTTTCGCGTAGCCGGCAAAGGACTCTCTTGCTCCGGAATGTGAAATGGAGTATAATGACCGGGTATATGATTTTTTAGCGTAAGGGTAGCAGGGGGAGCAGCCATGAAATTCTTGGATGAGTCATATGACGTTGCAGTAATTGGCGCAGGTCACGCCGGGATCGAAGCGGCTTTAGCGGCTGCCAGGCTGGGTTGCTCCACCGCCATCTTTACCATCAACCTGGATGCGGTGGGGAATATGCCCTGCAACCCCTCCATTGGCGGCACGGCCAAGGGCCATCTGGTGCGGGAGCTGGACGCCTTGGGCGGAGAGATGGGCCGGGCGGCGGATCACAATCTGCTGCAGTCCCGGATGCTGAACCGAGGCAAAGGCCCGGCAGTTCATTCTCTGCGGGCGCAGATTGACCGCCGTGCTTATGCGGCCTATATGAAGCATGTTCTGGAAATCACACCGGGGTTAGATATCCGACAGGGGGAGATCGTTTCCTTGGAGCGGCGGGAAGACGGCTGTTTTCTTTTGACGACTCGCTTGGAGGCCCAATATGCCGCTAAAGCGGTGATCCTGGCCACCGGAACCTTTTTAAAGGGACGCATTTATGTGGGAGATGTCTCCTATGAAGGCGGGCCGGACGGCATGTTCGCCGCCGACGGACTGACGGAATCCCTGCGGCAGATGGGGGTTTCGCTGCGCCGTTTCAAAACTGGCACCCCCGCCCGGGTACTCCGTTCCAGTATTCAATTTCAGGGACTGGATCCCCAGCCCGGGGAGGATCCGGTGGTGCCCTTTTCTTTTGAGACCACCGAGGAACTGTATAATTTGCTGGACTGTCATATCACTTGGACCACAGCGGAGACCAAACGGGTGATTTTGGAGAATCTCCACCGTTCCCCGCTGTATGGCGGCAAAATCGAAGGGGTAGGCCCCCGGTATTGTCCCAGTATCGAGGACAAGATCGTGCGGTTCGCCGATAAAGAACGGCATCAGGTGTTTATCGAGCCCTGCGGCCTGCATACGGATGAGATGTATCTGCAGGGACTGTCCTCTTCGCTGCCGGTGGATGTTCAGCTTAAACTCCTGCGGACCATTCCCGGCTTGGAACATGTCAAGGTGATGCGGCCCGCCTACGCCATCGAATACGATTGCTGCGATCCTCTGCAGCTGGATGCGACTCTGGAATTTTTGGAGATCTCCGGGCTCTACGGCGCGGGCCAGTTCAATGGCAGTTCCGGATATGAAGAGGCGGCGGCCCAGGGATTGGTGGCCGGTGCCAACGCCGCCCTGAAGCTGAAAGGACGGCCGCCTCTGCTGCTGGACCGGGCTTCCAGCTACATTGGCACGCTCATTGACGATTTGGTAACCAAAGGCTGCTCCGATCCCTACCGCATGATGACCTCCCGTTCGGAATACCGGCTGGTGCTGCGGCAGGATAATGCCGACGAACGGTTGACTCCCATCGGCAGGGAGATCGGGTTGGTAGACGATATACGCTGGGCGCATTTCTGTTCCCGACAGGATGCTAAAAAGAAGGAGATAGCCCGCCTCCAGTCCACTGTTCTCCCTCCCTCACCCGAGGTGAACGCCCTGCTGACGGCGGCGGGTACAACGCCGATTGCCAGCGGCGCCCGGCTGGCGGAGCTACTGAAACGACCGCAATTGCATTATGAGAATCTGACCCCGCTGGATATTACTCGTCCCTGCCTGGATCCCTTGGTGCAGGAACAGGTGGAGGTCGAACTGAAATATGAGGGTTATATCCGCCGCCAGCAGGCCGCGATTGAAGAGATGCGGCGGCTGGAAAGCCGTCTGCTGCCGGAGGATACGGACTATAGCGCCATTGCCGGCCTGCGGAAGGAAGCCCAGGAAAAGCTGCAGAAGGTTCGACCCCGCAGCGTGGGACAAGCGTCCCGCATCAGCGGCGTCAGCCCGGCGGATATCTCGGTGCTGATTATTTGGCTGAGCCAGCGCTGAAATACAAAAATATACCCCAGAATATACAGAATGGAAATATGTTAGTATATTATACAAAGGAGATGGCGGAATGATCAAGCGGGAACGATTACAGCAATGTGCGGCAGCCTATGGTGTGGACGTGGATAACAGGGCAGCGGAGAAGCTGGATCGATACGCAGAGCGGCTGGTGCTCTCCAACCCTAAAATGAATCTAACCGCCACCACCCATCCGCAGGCCACCCGCCCCAAACATTTCGTGGATAGCCTGACGGCGCTGCCTTATCTGCCCGCCGGTCCCTGCCGCCTCATTGATGTGGGGACCGGCGCTGGGTTTCCCGGAGTGCCTCTGGCGCTGATACGGAAAGATGTGGAACTGACTCTGCTGGATAGCCTGAATAAACGGTTGATTTTTCTCAAAGAGTTATGCGGCGCACTACAGCTTCCGGTGACCCTGGTGCATGCCCGGGCGGAAGAGGGCGGAAGACAGCCGGCGGTGGGGGCGCTATTCGTCGCGGCCCCCGCCGGGCCTGTCGCCGCGCTTCCGGTGCTGGCAGAATATTGTCTACCTTTTGTCAAACCTGGCGGCCGGTTTATCGCCATGAAAGGCCCGGAAGGGGATGGGGAGGCAGAAACAGCTACCCGGGCGGCGGAGCTGCTGGGCGGCGGCAGGATCCAGCGTTATGCCGTAACCCTGCCCAAGGCGCCGGAAGGGGGCGGAGAAGAGCGCCGGCTGCTGATCATCGACAAAACGACCTCCACTCCGCCGGCATATCCCCGACATTCGGCAAAAATCGCCCGACAGCCTCTTTAATTTTCTTTTTGCGACAACACCAACCGACAAAAGCTCGTCCTTTTCCGTGTTATGCTGTTCTTGTCGCCCGAGAGGCGGCAGGACAGAAACGGAAAGGACGTGTTTTTATGTGGGGAAAAAGCGCCATCGGCCGGGAAAAAGAGGAGAAGAAGCCGAAATACGCCGTCAACGGAAAGATTCTTATGGTGCCCACAAACGATATACTGCCCAACCCTGATCAGCCGCGGCGGGAATACAGCTATCAAAAGCTGCTGGAGCTGTCCCAAAGCATCGTGGAGAATGGGCTGCTTCATCCGGTGACCATCACCTTCCGGGAAGGAAAGCCGATGCTGGTGGCGGGTGAACGACGTCTGCGGGCGGCTAAAATCGCCGGAATGCAGGAGATTCCCTGCATTGAGCGGGAGACGGACGACAGACAGCGGGCGCTGTTGGCCCTGGTGGAAAATCTTCAGCGGGAGGAGATGAACTGCTTTGAGGAGGCGGAGGGCTATCGCCGGCTGATCGAGAGTTACGGACTCACGCAGGAAGAGGCTGCCTACCGCCTGGGCTGTGCGCAGTCCACGGTGGCAAACAAGCTGCGGCTGCTGCGGATCCCTCCTGCTGAGCGAAAACGGATGATGGATGCGGGACTGACTGAACGCCACGCCCGGGCGCTGCTGCGCCTGGAGGACGACGGGATGCGGGCGGCGGCTCTGGAGCGGGTAATTGGGGAAAAACTCAACTGCGCCCAGACCGACAGGATGGTGGCAGATCTGCTGGCCGGCCGGGTGAAACGGAAAAAGCCCATGCCTTTGGTGCGGGATGTGCGCTTGTTTTTCAACACCCTTTCCCATGCGGTGGATACCATGCGCCGCTCCGGGATTCGGGCCTGCGCGGAAAAAAGCGAGACGGATGAATACATAGAATATGTGGTCCGCATTCCCAAGGAGGAAGCGGTGCCAGCCCGCGGCCGAACCGCTAAATCCGGCGGAAAGCGGCAAACAGCCTGAAAACCAGGGGATGGCATCCGGTCTGTAACCTTCTGGATGCCATCCCCTGGTTTCGGTTAAGAATTGCCGCTTAATAAGACCTCACGGTTGGTACCGTAGAAGACATCGTCCCGATGCGCGATCAACCGGCAGAAGTCTTCAAACTTATCCCAGGTATCCTGGTAGTCAAATTCATAGCTGTGTCCCCATATATAAAAGAGCTTGGGTTCGCTGTATGTCTGAGAGAGGAATTCTTCCCCAAGGGCGAAAAGCGCATCAAAATGCAGATGATAGACAGTGGGATGGAAGCGATAGAGATTGTTCTGAAGGTCAAAACAGCGGGTTTCGGTGGTGGTGCGGGCATAACGTACGGCTGTATGGTCCCGGATAATTGCCGCTACCCGGTCATCGTTGTTGACGCCGCCGCCGGGATAGGCCATCCCCACCACCGGATATCCCACCAGATCCTCTAAATTTTTGCGGTCCTTCTCCACCTGCTCGATAACGGCTGCCTCCTCCAGCGTGGGCAGCAGCGGATGGGTACAGGTATGCACGGCAACCTCATGCCCGGCATAGATTTTCGCTACCTCTTCCTTGGGCACCTTGTTGTGGGAAACCTCTCCAAAAGGGGAGGACAGCCGCCCTTCCATCCCCAGGAGCTGAGAATTCAGATTGAAAGTAGCCTTTAAATCATACTTGTTGAACAACTCTGTCAGCCGGATATCCTGTGTAACGCCGTCATCGTAGCTGAAGGTGATGGCCTTGTTTTTTCCACCGAACATCGAAATGCCCCCTATATTGATTTATGAGTGTCCGCTAAATAATCATAGTATAGTATTTGTAATATACAAGCAACCCCCTCCGCGAAAAAATCCGCAGAGAGGGTTGCCGTTTCATATTGTTGGTTACATGCCTTCCACCGGATGACAGTGCCAGATGCGGTCGGAATAATCCCGGATGGAACGGTCGGAGGCGAAAACGCCGCTGCCGGCGGTGTTGAGCATAGCCATCCGCGCCCAATGGGCCGCATCGCGGTAGGCGGCGGCGGAAGCCTGCTGGGCCCGGCAGTAATCTTCAAAATCCGCCAGCACCATGTAGGGATCCCTGGTGGTGAGGGAGGTGGCGATATCCGAGAAGCTGCGGCCGTCAAAGCCTTTGAAAAGCATATCCACCGCCCGATGAATGTGAGGATTGCCGTTGTACAAAGCCTGAGGATTATATCCCTGGGCCTTCAGCTGATCCACTTCATCCGCCTTCATGCCGAAGATGAAGATATTATCCGGCCCCACTTCATCGTAAATTTCCACATTGGCGCCGTCCATGGTGCCAAGGGTCAGGGCGCCGTTCATCATCAGCTTCATATTGCCGGTTCCGCTGGCCTCGGTGCCCGCCAGGGAAATCTGCTCGCTGATATCCGCGGCGGGCATCAGCAGCTCCGCCAGAGAGACCCGATAATCCTCCAGATACACCACTTTCAGCTTATCCCGCACGGTGGGATCGGCGTCGATGATATCCGCCAGGGAGCAAATCAGCCGAATGATTTCTTTCGCCATAAAATAGCCCGGGGCGGATTTGGCGCCAAACAGGTAGGTGCGGGGGGTAAACTCCATGTTGGGGTTATCCTTCAATTCCAGATAGGTGTGCAGGATGTGCAGGGCATTGAGATGCTGCCGTTTGTATTCATGCAGCCGCTTGACCTGTACGTCGAAGATGGAATCCGGATCCAGCACCACACCGGCGGTCTGCTGCACGTATTCAGCCAGCCGCAGCTTGTTTTTCCGCTTGACGGCGGCAAAGGCCTCCAGGGAGGCCGGATCATCGGCGAAGGGACGCAGCTTGGAAAGCTCCGCGGCGTTGAGAACGAAGCCGTCGCCGATCCGTTCGGTCAAAAAGGCGGTGAGATCCGGGTTGGCCTGGCAGAGCCAGCGGCGGTGAGCAATACCGTTGGTGACGTTGCAGAATTTCTCCGGCATCACGTCATAAGCATCCTTAAACACTTCATGCTTGACGATTTCGCTGTGAAGCTTGGATACGCCGTTGACCGAATGGCAGGCGGCCACGCAGAGATTCGCCATCTTGATGAAGCCGTAGCTGATGATGGCCATGCGGCTGACCTTTTCTTTGTCGCCGCCGGTGGCTTCCATCATCTGCGCGCTGAAGCGGTTGTTGATCTCCCGGACGATTTGATAAATCCGGGGCAGCCGCTGGCTGAACAGATCCTCCGGCCAGCACTCCAGCGCCTCGGCCATCACCGTGTGATTGGTGTAAGCCATGGTGCCGCATACCAGCCGCCAGGCGTCCTCCCAGGAATAGCCGCACTCATCCAGCAGGATGCGCATCAGCTCAGGGATCGCCAGGGTGGGATGGGTATCGTTGATATGGATGGCGGCGCTGTCCGCCAGATTATCCAGGGTACCGAACTGGGCCAAATGCCGCCGGACGATATCCTGTATGGAGGCCGACACCAGAAAATACTGCTGGGACAGGCGCAGGGATTTGCCCTCCCGATGATTGTCGGCGGGATACAGCACCTGGGTGATGACCTCCGCCATGGCCTTTTGTTCCATGGCCCGCATGTACTCGCCCTGGTTGAAAAGGGACATATCCATACCCGGCGCCGTGGCCCGCCATAGCCGCAGGGTGGATACCCCCTTGCCGTCCTTGCCGGCCACCATCATGTCATAAGGCTGGGCGATAACCACCGCGGCGTTCTCGTGCTCCACATGATGCAGACCGTTTTCTCCCCACCATTCCCGGATGTGGCCGTCGAACTTGACCTCTTTGGCCAGCTCAGGACGGGGCAGCAGCCAGCATTCACCGCCAGGCAGCCAGAAGTCCGGCAGCTCCGTCTGCCAGCCATCCACCAGTTTCTGCCGGAAAATGCCGTATTCGTACAATAGGGAATACCCCACCGCGGGGATGGAGGAGGTGGCGAGCCCGTCCAGGAAGCAGGCGGCCAGCCGTCCAAGTCCGCCGTTGCCGAGTCCGGCGTCCGGCTCCAGTTCATACAGCGTGTCCAGCTTGACGCCGTAATCGTCCAGCACTTGCCGGGCCTCGTCGATAAGGTTAAGATTGTACAGGGTGTTTTTCAGCGACCGGCCCATCAAGAATTCCATGCACATGTAGTAAACCTGCTTGGAACCTTGTTCCTTGGTTTTCGCCATATATTCCACCCGGCGGCCGCGCATGATATCCCGCAGAACCAGAGCCAGGGCATTGTAGAAATTCTCATTGGTGGCTTCTTCCGGCTGAACGGAGAAGTTATGCAGCAGCTTGCCCGTCAGCATGGCGCGCAGATCCTTCTCCGGCACCAGAGCGGGTTTTTGAGCAATCTGAGCGGTGGTTTTCTTTGCCGCCCGGGCGGGCGCCTTGGCGGCTTTGGTTTTTGCCGGCGCTTTCGCCGCCGGTTTTTTAGCAGGTGTATTTTTAGCAGGCATCATGATTCCGTTCCTTTCCGGACTGTATGTCGACAGGGATATACAGTCATGTTCACAGGGCGTTTGCAGGCGGTCCGCAGCCCGCCCTTACCGGCGGCGGACTATTGTATGAAAAGCAGCCGGCGTGATTAGCATGCACCGGGCTCTCACTCATTATATATTATATGCCGATTATTTGCAATAGTTCTGAGTTATATCCAAAAAAAGTAAACAAAAAAGAAAAATAAAGTCGAAAAACTGGCATAATATACAAAAATAACGTCAATTTGTGCTATAATAAAGAGATGGTGGACGCGACCGAAAAGCAAGAGGATAGCAAAGACCCGCTCAAAAAATGAGCGGGTCTTCATTGCCTTTTTTCAGTTTGCCGCAAGCAAGGGCGTTTGATCGAAATAAACAATCTATGTTTGCTGTAAAGAGGTTCGGTTATTTTTTCACGGTCAACGCCTTAAGGACACTGACAGTCATCTGGATATCCTCGACCTTTTCCTCCAAGCTGTCCAGCCGCTGGAATTTATCGTTTATACCCGTTTGTCCCTCAAGCAGTATCTGGATGTTTTTATTCGTCACATTTTCCTGCACAAGTTCGATTTTTTTCAAACGTATGTCGGTAGACGTTGTTATTTCTTTAAGTCCCTGCAATTCTTGTGCGTTTGATGTTACTGTTTCCTTAAGTCCCTGTAATTCTTGTGTGTTTGATGTTACTGTTTCCTTAAGTCCCTGCACTTCCTGTTCGACATTTTTTAAACGTATGTCGGTAGACGTCACTGTTTCCTTGAGTCCCTGTAATTCGTGTAAGATTGTCTGTAGCAATTCATCCTGATTCATGGAAACCCCTCCTCATGCTATGGGTGCAAGTCCGACTCTTGGTTGCAGGTACACTGTGTCCGCTTTATTCCTTACTTATTATAAATAAATTCATGGATAAATTCAAGGAAAAGCTATTTCTTTCTTTCGGATAAACCGTACAATTGAATAATAGGTTCGTTTGCAAAACCCAATAAATGATCTGTTTTGCGGAAGGTTTACTCGTTTTTAAATATAGAAGATTTGGAGTAGGGTTCATTGCTTTCCCCAACCAGCCATTCAATTGGTACGCCTAAAGCTTTAGAGATCATCAGCAGTTCAGCGTCTATGACATGACGATCATTACTTTCAATTTTCGATATGATATTGGTGGTCATATCAGTCATACCTAAAAATTGAATTTTCCGTGCAAGTTTCTCTTGTGTTAAAGGGGGCTTATGCATAGCACGCCCTAATCTAATGCGATCTCCACAGAGATTGCCTTTTATTGAAAACATTAAGTTCACCTCTTTAGAGCAAGTGTGATAATTTCGATAATGTATCTAATTTTGCTAATAAAAATATACTATAAAAACATACTATAAAAATCCTTCTCGGAAAGACAATATATCACAAAGAGCCGCCCACACTCTTGAGCGGTTCTCTGTGATATAACTTCCCGACAGAATGACAGAAAGTTTAATCACTTACTATCAATTTAAGATAATCGAAAAATTCAGACAACGCTAGACTAAACGCAGGCGCAATTTTATGAGGTTGCCTTTAAGACTGAATGTTCTGTCTTTCACAAATCAGCTTTATACTCTGCAATATCTTCTAATTGGCAGGATAAGGCAGCACATAGCTTATCTAAAGTTTTTGTTTCTATATTTTCATTCGCACGGAGCCGCCGGATTGTTTTGCTGTCAATTCCACAGCGTTCCCTTAGTTGGTATGTAGAAATACCTCGTTTTTTCATAGTTATCCATAACCGATTAAATAGTATCATAAGCACTCCCCCTGTTGATATTAACAAATATGGGGGTTATAAAAGGGGGACATAACCCTCAACCTATCACGGTGAACTCATCTGCTCGAATCGTCTTTAAAAATGAAGATATCTTTTGGCTCACATTGAAGAATCCTACACAGCTTTTCCAATGTCAGCAAAGTGATATTTTTATTTTTCTTAAGGCCGTCTAAAGTCTTATTATCAATACCAGCTCTCAATAACTGGTACTGAGTGATACCTTTCTCTTTCATGGTATTCCATAAAGGGGCATAATCAATAATGGTTTTCACCGCCTTATGCCTTTTTTAAAATTATAATGGGATATTTAAAAATTTAATATTGTGGATATATTCACAATATGGTATAGTAAAAAAGAACCCATTATCAATATGAGTAATGAGCCTTTCAATGGAAAAATATAATATCATTTGGGGTGCAGTTTAAAATTTTGATGCCCGCCGCTCCCTCGCGGGCGTGCAGGCGTCATTCTGGCCGGTCAACACCAATCATGAAGAATGTGAATTTGGCAAAATCAGTTTTTGTCAGGGGTTTTCTCTGGCTACAAAAATCATCATGCACTCTATGGGAATGCAAACGGAGAAACCTAAGGATATATGGCTGGAAGCGGAAGCGGAAAAGGACAATAGCAGGATTCCCTGTCAAGAACTGCTGATGGAACGGTGTATGGATATCAGCTCAACATTAACGGACGCCTCCAACAATTTGGCCGATGAGACTTTTTTAAAGCAAGTGCGGTAATTTCGATGTCTATATACAACAACGAGAGATTCGCTACTGAACCTCTCGTTGCCTAATTCCCTTTTATCATGTAGGTAGGAGATTAGTTTTTTCTAATTTTTCTTGATAAAAACTCCTATGATCTCGTAAATTTTTTCCTGTTCAGCTTGAGGCAATGATTCTATTTCATCTGATAGACGGGATGATTTGATTTTTCCTCTACAATTTATCACATCCACGAAAACATCATCTGCGGAACAATCCAATGCGTTAATAATAGTCACCAATTTATCAAGTCGCGCGGAACTCTTTCCTCTTTCAATATCAGATAAGCGTTTACAAGAGTACAGTTTCCCACTTACCAATTGACACAAACAACTGTCAGATTACATGGATTCATTGTCTAAAAACGCTTGCTTTAAACGCTTAACAACATCCAGAACAGCCTGTTGTTGGCTTTTACTTAAATCATCCAAATAAAAACAAGCACGATTGTCGATTCCCATCATGTAATCTAAAGACGTGTTATATAATATCGCCATCCTGACAAGTTGCTCAAGACTTGGCGTTATTATATTCCGCTCGTATCCGCTGATTGTAGAACGGCCTACGTTCAGCCGTACAGCAACCTCCTTTTGGGACAGTTTCCTAGCTTCACGGAGTTCCTTAAGCCTTAATCCAAAATCATAAATCTCCATTCAGCCACCTCCCCTTATGGGGATAATTTTATACGATAATAGGTCATTATAAATGTGAATATATTTAGAAAAAAGTCATTTATAATAGCCAACGGGGGCGATTTGATTTATGCACACTATAGAGGATAAACGTATTTACCCTCCTTTATGCCTGCTAATTTTGAGGAACCGGGTACTGAACTATAGATGCTGTCGCAATATACGGAGGGATGGTCAATGTAAAAGTTATAGCCTCGGAGTTTCGTTTCACATAATCCGAAGTTGAGGAGTTGTTTTTGATGGAGTAGAAATATAAAAAGAGATAAATTAGGTGTTAAAGGAGAAACACAGATGAAACACGCTGTTGGCATAGCCCGAAAGTGTGATCCTATCGGACGAATCGTGATACCGGTAGAATATCGGCATGTGCTGAAACTGG
>ENA-UOJE01000468-UOJE01000468.1-human-gut-metagenome-genome-assembly--contig:-C23-NODE-468-length-45892-cov-33.551498_pt1 | contig 45892 bp, 39 predicted proteins | sample MGYA00242341_ERZ723888 | MGnify/ENA metagenome assembly ERZ723888 | reverse complement strand
CACGGCCCGAGCATCGGCTGGCCGCACGCACGTGGACGGCCGAGCAGATCAAGGAGGCCGGGGCCGGAACCATCCTCGACTTCATCGCAAGGATGCCGGGAATGTCCGTAGTAGGACGGCAAGTGTCATATCGAGGATACCGTCCCGGATTCATGGTCGACGGAAGATTGGAGGAAACCGTAGGAGAGATGAACCCAATGCGAGCCTCCCGGTCAACCGGAATGAACAGGAATCATAAAACGCAAACACGTCTTTCTCCGATTCCTGATCCGGGGGGATGGAGCGACTTTACCGGAATGAATTACTCGAATACCAATTCAGCACAACAAAGTACAGGAGGCAACAAGAGACAAATCCAATATATCGACGATTTCGATAATGTCCCGGATATTCTATATTATCCGCTTGCGATTGTTTCTCGGATTGACTTAATCGAAGGAAGTAATGCTGTGTTATGGGGAGCTACATCGTGGAAACGAGCCGGTATTATCTCGATTACGACGAAAAAGGGGAAAGAATTGGATGATGCGACCCGCACGCTTCCCGCCCGCGATGTGGGATTCGCCTCTCCATTGGGTTATCAGACCCCTGCGGAGTTTTATGCTCCGGCATACGCGACGGAGAAAGCCCGCCGCTCGATGGTTCCCGACTACCGCACGACGCTTTACTGGAATCCGACCGTCAAGCTCGACGATACGGGACAGGCCACCGTCGAATTTTACACCTCCGACGCACCGGTCGACTACGACATTACGATCGAGGGCATCACGCAGACGGGGAAAATCGTACAGCGCCGGCAACGGCTGCTGCCCGAATAGATTGCGGATTCGCAGCGGGAGATACCCGAAGCGGATTTCTCCCCAACGTTCGGGTACATTCATCGGGGAAAGCGTGTATCTTCGACTGCATCCAAACCCTCCCGCTCGGCAATGTTCAAATAAATTCGACATTGCTCTCGGCTTAATCGCACTTTGGCTGCGCCGTAGATATACTCCCGCTCGGCAATGTCCAAATAAATTCGACATTGCACTCGCTTATTCGTATCTTTGGCTGACACCGAAGATACTCCGCCTCGGCAATCGCAAATAAATTTGCATTGCTCTCGGCTTAATCGTATCTTTGCCGGAAGATTTAACATCAAACGAGATACAATGGCTTTACAATGCGGAATCGTCGGTCTGCCCAACGTCGGCAAATCAACCCTGTTCAACTGCCTGTCGAACGCCAAGGCGCAGGCGGCAAATTTCCCCTTCTGTACGATCGAGCCCAACGTGGGCGTCATCACCGTACCCGACGAACGGCTCGTCCGGCTGGCGGAAATCGACCGCCCGAAGCGCGTCGTGCCGACCACGATCGAGATCGTCGACATCGCGGGCCTGGTCAAAGGGGCCTCGAAGGGCGAGGGGCTGGGCAACAAGTTCCTGGGCAACATCCGCAACACCAACGCCATCATCCACGTGCTGCGCTGCTTCGACAACGGCAACATCACCCATGTGGACGGCTCGGTAGACCCCGTGCGCGACAAAGGAATCATCGACACCGAGTTACAGCTCAAAGACCTCGAAACCGTCGAGAGCCGGTTGGCGAAGACCCAGAAGCAGGCCACGTCGGGCGGCGACAAGAATGCCAAGCGCACCGTCGAACTGCTGCTGCAATACAAGGCCGTACTCGAACAGGGCCGCAGTGCCCGTACCGTCGAACTGGACAAGGAGGACCGCAAGCTGGTGGCCGATCTCAACCTGCTGACCGACAAACCGGTGCTCTACGTCTGCAACGTCGACGAACGGAGCGCCGCGACGGGCAACGCCTACACCGAGGCGGTGCGCGCCGCCATCGCCGACGAACGGGCAGAAATGCTGGTGATCGCCGCAGCGACCGAAGCCGACATCGCCGAACTGGAAGAGTACGACGAGCGGCAGATGTTCCTCGAAGAGATCGGCTTGCAGGAGTCGGGCGTGGCGCGGCTCATCAAATCGGCCTACAAATTGCTCGACCTTCAAACGTTCTTCACCACCGGTGCCGACGAGACGCGCGCATGGACGTTCCGCAAGGGGATGAAGGCGCCGCAGACGGCCGGCATCATCCACACCGACTTCGAACGCGGCTTCATCCGCGCCGAAGTCATCAAGTACGACGACTACGTGACGCTGGGCTCCGAAAAGGCGTGCCGCGACGTGGGCAAGATCGGCATCGAGGGCAAGGAGTACGTCGTGCAGGACGGCGACATCATGCACTTCCTCTTCAACGTCTGATCGCGCGAAACGGAAGGACGGAATCCGCCGGCGCATCGGAATCTTTCCGCGAGCCGGCCGTGAAACCGACACGAAATAAAACACCTAATATCTCGCCATCATGAACAGGGAACACATCAAGTATGCGATCATCGGCATCGCCATCATTCTGAGCGCCTATCTGCTGGGACGCGCCTACACCTACAAGTACCGCTCGCAGGACACGGTGGTCGTAACCGGTCTGGGCGAAACGGAGTTCGAGTCGGACCTGATCGTATGGAGCGGCGTGCTGACGGCCGAGGCCGCAGAGGCGGCCGACGGCTACCGCCGGATCGAACAGAGCAAGCGCAAGGTCAGCGACTACCTCGCCGCGAAGGGGATCGACGCGAAGCAGGTCGTATGGAACTTCGTCAACGTCGACAAGACCTACCAAACCGTATACAGCGCCAACGGCAACTACGCCGGACAACGTTTCACGGGGTACTCGCTGCGGCAGGAGTTCAGCATCGAATCGACGGACGTCGATCTGGTGGAGAACGTCTCGCGCGAAATCTCGGCGCTCATCGCGCAGGGCGTATCGATCGAGGCGCGCCAGCCCGACTACTACTATACGAAACTCGACGACGTGAAGCTGTCGCTCATCGAACGCGCTTCGGCCGACGCACGGGCGCGTGCCGAGAAGATCGCGCAGAACGCCGGAACGGGCATCGGCGCCGTAGCCTCGGCGCGCATGGGCGTCTTCCAGATCACGGGCGCCAACGCCAACGAGGAGTTCTCGGCCGGCGGATCGTTCAACACCGCGAGCCGTCACAAGAAGGCCCGCATCACGATGCGCATCGAGTATCGGATCAAATAGTGCCGCCATGAACCTCTCGGAACGGATTCTCCGCATCGCGACTTCGCACTGGACGGAACGCTGTTGCTTCGCGCTGACCCTCGCCGCCGCGCTGACCGGCGACGGTCGGATGTGGATCGCGGCGGGAACGGCCGTCGCACTGACCGTCGGTGCGATCGTCGCCGGCAGCATCGCCCCGCTGCGGGAGGCACGGCACGCGGCACGCGACTTCCCGCATACGCCCGAATACGAAGCCTACGCACGCCGCCGTGCGGCGAACGAGGCCGACGACCGGCATCGGATCGAACTGAAATAGCGTCGGCTCGGGCAGATCCGGGCAAAACGCCGCACTCCGATTCGGATCGGCCGCTCCCGCGACGAAAAGCAGGCGTCGGGAGAGACCCGCGACCGGAAAAAAAGAGAGTATAAGGATTTAAATTATATACACGGAAATGACAAGACCTGTACGGGTGCGTTTCGCCCCCAGCCCCACGGGCCCGCTCCATATCGGCGGTGTCCGCACGGCACTCTACAACTATCTGTTCGCACGCCGCCACGGCGGCAAGATGATCCTCCGTATCGAGGATACCGACTCGCAGCGCTTCGTCCCGGGCGCAGAAGCCTACATCATCGAGTCGCTCGAATGGTGCGGCATCCATATCGACGAGGGCGTCGGGCAAGGCGGTCCCCACGCCCCCTACCGCCAGAGCGAACGGCGCGAAATCTACCTGAAATACGCCCTGCAACTCGTCGACGCGGGCTGGGCCTACTACGCCTTCGACACGGCCGACGAGCTGAACGCCCTGCGCGCGCAGTACGAGGAACGCGGCGAGACCTTCGCCTACAACGCCTCGGTACGCGAACGGCTCGCCACGTCGCTCGCCCTGCCGGCCGACGAAGTGCGGGCGCGCATCGAGCGCGGCGACCAGTGGGTCGTCCGCTTCAAGATGCCGGCCGACGAGACGGTGCGGATGCACGACCTGATCCGCGGCGACGTGGAGGTCAACACCTCGACGCTCGACGACAAGGTGCTCTACAAGTCGGCCGACGCACTGCCGACCTACCATCTGGCCAACATCGTGGACGATCACCTGATGGAGATCACCCACGTCATCCGCGGCGAGGAGTGGCTCCCCTCGCTGCCGCTGCACTACCTGCTCTACCGCGCTTTCGGCTGGGAGGCCACGCAGCCCGAATTCGCCCACCTGCCGCTGCTGCTCAAACCCACGGGCGGCGGCAAGCTCTCGAAGCGCGACGGCGACAAGATGGGCTTCCCCGTCTTCCCGCTCTTCTGGCAGTCGCCCACGGGCGAGACGGCGCACGGCTACCGCGAAGACGGCTACTTCCCCGAGGCGTTCATCAACATGCTGGCGCTGCTGGGCTGGAACCCGGGCACGGAGCAGGAGCTCTTCTCGATGCAGGAGCTCATCGACGCCTTCTCGCTGGAGCGTGTGTCGAAATCGGGCGCGCGCTTCCAGCCCGACAAGGCCAAATGGTTCAACGCCCAGTACATGCACCGCAAGAGCGACGCCGAACTGGCCGCACTCTACCAGCCGATCCTGCGCGCGCACGGCATCGAGGTGACGGACGAGGTGGCGGGCCGCGCGGCAGGGATCATGAAGGAGCGCGCGACCTTCATCACCGATCTGTGGGAGCTGACCTCGTTCTTCTTCGTCGCTCCGACCCAGTACGAGGAGAAGCAGGCGCGCAAATACTGGAAGGGAGAAAACCCCGACCGCCTGCGCGAGGTGCGCGAGGTGCTGGCCTCGATCGACGACTTCTCGTTGGAGAATACCGAGCGGATCGTCCACGCATGGATCGAGCAGAAGGGCTACCCCATGGGACAGATCATGAACACGCTGCGGCTGGCGCTCGTGGGCGCAGGCAAGGGGCCGGGCATGTACGACGTCACGTCGTTCATCGGCAAGGAAGAGACGCTGCGACGCATCGACGCCCTGCTGGCGAACCTCAAACCGGTCGAATAGTGGAGATCGAACAATATCTGTGGGGCGCTTCGGCCGAAGGCGAAGGTATCCTGCTCTATACGCTGCGCTGCGCCGGCGGACGGGAGGTACGCCTCTCCAACGCCGGCGCCGCCGTGACGGGAATCTTCGCCGCAGGGGCGGACGGGAGGTCCGAAGCGTTGACGCCCGTCTTCGAAACGCCCGAAGCGCTGCTGGCCGACTACGCCGACCGCGGCAAGACGCTCTGCGCAAACCGCTACGGCTTCGGGCAACGCATCTGGCAGAGCCGCGTGGAGACCGACCGCATCGTCATGGAGCTTCCCGCCGGCGACGACGGACTACCGGCGCTGGCCGTCTTGTTCGACCTGGACGACGACGGACAGTTCGCCGTGACGCATCTGGCACGCGGGGCGACGGCGGCACCCTTCACGATGACCACGCAACTCTTCTGGCAGGGAGACTGGCGGCCGACGCTCCGCACGCAGGAGGGGCCCGCAACGGACGACGGACGTTTCTATCCCGTCGAGGGGTGGCGGCGGAACATTCTGGGCGAAGCGGCACGCCTCGACGATCCCGCAGCGGGCCGCACGATCGAGATCCTCACGTCGCAGCCCGAAATCCGCATCGTCCGGCACGACGGCCAGCTCGCCCTGCTGTGCGGCGACAGCCGTCCCGCACCGCTCGACGACGAAACCCTCTACTGCCAAAAAGACGTCTACCGGTTCTGAACGCACGATCCCTCCCCCGAAAACCGCATCCCCGCAGGATGCGGTTTTTTCATTCCGTTCGGACTCGAAAGTCGGAAAACGGATTCGAGAAGATCGGAATACAATAGATTATCAATGTATTGACAGCGGATGAAGGCCGGATCTTCCGGAATTCGATTACGATTTTTCACGAATCGCCGAAAGGCGACCGGTTTCCGTTTTCTCCACCGACTCCGATCCCTCCCGAAACCGCTTTAAAAGGAGGATATACTCCCCGATCCGGCCGAACGGAACGCAGCGTTCGAAGCAGCACATTACAATCCGTAATATTACCCCCCCCTCTGAATTATGAATTATAAGCGCCACACGGGGTTTTCCGGTAGACAGAAAGTAGTTATTAAATTTATTTAAAAATATCTTGGCGATAAATATTATAATCCGTAACTTTGCCCCGAACACAAGAGGTATATAGATTAAAAACCCACTTAAAAAATCATGCGTATGATTAACAAAATTCTACTTTCGTTAATCGCTGTTCTCTGTCTCGACGCGACCGTCACGGCACAGAACAAGCAGGTGTCGGGCACGGTGACCGATCCGGCCGGGGCGCCAGTCGTAGGCGCAACGGTTCTGGTCGAAGGCACGACGATCGGTTCGACGACCGATGCCTCGGGACACTTCTCGCTCAACGCTCCCGAAGACGCCAAACTGAACATCTCCTTCATCGGCTACGAACCGCAACAGGTCGACGTCGCCGGACGAACCCATATCCCCGTCTCGTTGAAGGAGGATTCGCACACGATAGACGACGTGGTGGTGACCGCCATGGGCATCACCCGTTCGGAGAAGACGCTCGGATACTCCGTGTCGACCGTCAAGTCGGACGAACTGACCAAGGCGCGCGACGGCAACGTCCTCAACGCCCTGTCGGGTAAGGTGGCCGGCGTCAACATCTCGTCGAGCTCGGGTACGGCCGGCGGATCGTCGCGTATCATCATCCGCGGGCAGTCGTCGCTCGGTTCGTCGGGCCAGCCGCTCTTCGTCATCGACGGTATGCCCGTGAGCAACCAGTCCTACGACCCGGGCAACGCCGGTTCGGCACTGAGCGGCGCCGCCGTCGATCCGGGCAACCGCATGGGCGACATCGCCAGCGACGACATCGAATCGATCAACGTCCTCAAAGGAGCCGCCGCGACGGCCCTTTACGGTGCACGCGCCAAAGACGGCGCCGTAATCATCACGACGAAAAAAGGCTCGAAAAACCAGCAGACGAGCGTCTCGATCAACTCGACGATGCGCTTCGAAAGCGTGTTGCGCCTGCCCGACTTCCAGAATTCGTATGCGCAGGGCGTCCCCACGACGGGCGCTTACTCCTACGGTTATCAGAACGGCTGGGGCCCCAAGATCGAGGGCCAGACCGTAAAGAACTTCCTCGGGCAGGACGTACAGCTGCGGGCGTACAAAAATAACGTAAAGGATTTCTACCAGACCGGCCATACCTATATCAACAGCGTAGCGGTATCGGGCGGCGACGACAAGAACGACTTCCGTCTGGGTCTGACGGCGCACAACCAGACTGGCGTCATCCCCAACAACGAGTACGACAAATACAACGTATCGTTCAACGGCGGACGCAAGTTCAACGACAAACTCGAAGCCCGCATCTCGTTCTCCTACGCCCACACGACCTCGCAAGGCCGTCCGGCACAAGGTTCGAACGACGTGAACGTGCTGGTCAACCAGATCAACGCGATCCCGCGCACGACCGACATCAACTGGTTGAAGAACAACTGGTACGCGCAGGACGGTACGACCGTAACGCAGGCCAGCGTGGACGAGGCGGGCAAAACGGGCAACCTCTACTGGACGGTGAACAAGAACAAGAACACCGGCACGGTAGACCGCATGTTCGGTTCGGCCGTCATCAGCTACAAGCCTGTCAAGGGTCTGACGATCACCAACAACCTCGGTACCGACTTCTTCGAGGAGCAGCGCCGGCAGATCTACGCATGGGGAACGGTCGGCCTGCCCGACGGACAGTTCAACACCAACAACATCACCTACCGTCAGATCAACAACGACCTGATGATCTCCTACGACACCACCTTCGGGAAAGACTGGTCGTTCAAGGCGATGCTGGGCCACAACATCAACCAGAACTTCACGAAGTATCTGGACGTGACGGCCAAGAACCTGCTGGTGGCGGACATCTATTCGTATGCCAACGCCGAGAGCGTCATCACGACCAACGACCAGGCCAAGTCGCGTCTGATCGGTGTCTACGGCGAGATCGACCTGGGCTACAAGGACATCGTCTACCTGAGCGTGACGGGCCGCAACGACTGGTCGTCGACCATGCCCAAGTCGCACCGTTCGTACTTCTACCCCTCGGTAAGCGCAGGCTTCGTCTTCTCGCAGCTCATCCCGCAGAACAACGTGCTGAGCTTCGGTAAACTGCGCCTGAGCTACGCCAACGTCGGCAGCGACACGGTGCCCTACGCGCTCGACTTCCTCTATACGCCCGAAAGCTCGATCTTCCTGCAATACGTCGGCAACAACTCGATCCCGCACGGCGGCCTGCTGGCCTACATGGCTCCGGCCACCTATCCCGATCCCAACCTCGAACCGCAGAACCAGTCGTCGTTCGAGATAGGAACCGACCTGCGGTTCTTCAACGGGCGAATCCGACTGGATGCGACCTATTACTACAACAAGACGACGAAGAACATCGTGCGTCTGGACGTAGCCAACTCGACCGGCTTCTTCTACATGCGCAAGAACGCCGGCACGATCACCAACGAGGGCGTCGAGATCATGGCAGGCTTCACACCGGTCGAGACCAAAAATTTCAGCTGGGATCTGGACGTGAACTTCGCGTCGAACCGCCAGCTGGTCAAGAAACTCGATCCTTCGATCACGAGCTACACCCTCTCGGCCGGTTTCAACTCGCTCCAAATCAAGGCCGCGGAGGGAGAACCGTTCAGCCTCTACGGAACCTATTGGATGACCGACGACGAGGGCAACTACATCATCAAGGACGACGGTACACGCGCCGTCAGCGAGACGACGAAAAACCTCGGCAAGGTGGCGCCCGACTGGACGATGGGCATCAGCAACACGCTGCGCTACCGGAATCTGTCGCTGAGCTTCCTGATCGACGTCCGTTACGGCGGCGTCATGTACTCGGGTACCGTCTCCGACCTGCGCGTGAACGGCATGGCCGAGGAGACGATCGGAAAGAACCGCACGGACATCGTGGACAAGGGCGTCAAACAGGACGGCACCGAGAATACGACGGCCATCACGCCCTACCAGTTCTGGTCGAACAATTACAGCTCGAAAGTGTCCGAGGCCAACGTCTTCGACGCCACCTTCGTCAAACTGCGCGAAATGGTGCTCAGCTACCAGATGCCGCAGCGCTGGTTCAAGAACTGCTTCATCGGTTCGCTGGCACTGGGCGTCGAGGGCCGCAACCTGTGGCTCATGAAGTCGAACGTGCCGCACATCGATCCCGAAACCAACATCTTCGGCCCGTCGGCCGTAGGTTCGGGCGTCGAATACTCGGCGATTCCCACGACCCGAAGCTGGGGTTTCAACATCAAATTAACCTTCTAAACAAGCAGGACGTATGAAAAGATTGATAAACAAGATTCTGTTCGGTCTCACGCTGACGGGCGGTTCGCTGGGATTACACTCCTGCGGCGACTGGCTCGACATCAACTCGAACGAACTCGCGGCGACCAAGACCGAAGCGGGTTACCTGTTCAACTACGCCGCGATCAATTACAGCAGCAAGCGCGTCGGCGGCGACCAGTGGCTCCCGATCATCTACGCCGCACAGGTGGCCTCCGACGCCGACAACTGGTTCGTCGGCGCCGACATGTACAACATCAGCACCTACGCCACCGGAAACGGCTGGGTGACCTCCTATTCGAGCTGCGGGTACAACCTGCTCAAAGCCATCGAATTCGCCACGGGCGAAAACGACAGCAACTCCGTAGCCCAATGCAAGATTCTGCTGGCCAACACCGTCTGGGAGTCGTCGATGCTCTACGGAGACATCCCCTATTCCGAGGCATGGAACATCGAAGGGACGCAGACGCCGAAATTCGACACGCAGAAGGACGTCTTCTATTCGGTCATCGGCCTGCTGGACGAGGCGCTGGACGGGATCGACGAATCGAACAGCAAACGGATCGACAAGTACGACATCTACTACACCGGCGACATGGCCAAATGGCGCCGGCTGGGCAACTCGCTCAAATTGAAGTTCTACATGTACCTGGCCAACAAGGAGGACGTAGGCGACGAAATCAAGGCCATTATCGACGGAGGCGAACTGATGAACTCCTCGGCCGACGACTTCGTCTTCCCCTTCTACACGACGCCGGGCAACCAGAACCCCAACTACCAGCTCACCGTGCAGTATCCCGACTACTACGAATACTGCTTCTTCGCCAACCCGACGGTACTCGATCCGATGAAGGCGCTCGACGACCCGCGCATCCCGATCTACTTCCGCGCCAACGCCGACGGCGAGTACATCTCGCTGGAAGCGTCGGAGAAGGGTTCGGTCGTCACCGACAAGGAGATCAGCGAGAAACCGTCGCTGTGTACGGAGGCGGTCTTCCAGAAGAATAACCTGCTGCGCGCCGACTACCCCGACGTGATCTGCTCCTATGCCGAAACCATGTTCTACGTGGCCGAGGCCTACGTCCGCGGTCTGGGCGTAGCGAAGGATCTGGCGCAGGCCGACGCGGCCTACCGCAAGGGTATCGAGGCGTCGTGCGTCTACAACGGCGTAGCCGCCGCCACGGCCGCTTCGTTCGCAGCCGGCGTGCCGTCGCTCTCGACGCTCGGCGGCGACGACAAGGCGCTCGAAGCGATCGCTTCGCAGCAGCGCATCGAGATGATGATGCGTCCGCTCGAAGCGTGGTCGAACCAGCGCCGCACGGGGTATCCCGCCCTGGAAGTTCCGGCGTCGATCCGCAGCTTCTACCCCGGCATCATGCACCGCTGGCCCTACCCCGAACGCGAGGGCAGCGTCAACGACAACGTTCCGCACGTCGACGGCGTCTGGACCAAGATGTGGTTCGAGAACTGACGGCGGCGACCGCAGGCACGCGCGGCAGGGAGTTGTATTCCTTGCCGCGCGTTTTTTTTATGCTTATCCGCAATCTTCCCCCCCCCCGATCCGGCATCGTCCGGCGCGAACCGCGTCGGGCCGACCGCCGCAGGCAAACGCAGGGAGGAAAGGCCTCGCACGAGCGTTTTTACCGTGGTCAGGCAAAAAGATCCGCATTTTTCCTTTCCGTTCTCGCCGAAAAACACTATCTTCGCCCCCGATATTCACAAAGGGGTGCCTTACTTTCCAGGCTGAGATTATACCCATTGAACCGGATACGGGTAATGCCGAGACCGGGACGCATAATCAACACCGCATACCCCTTTTCAGTTCTTTAACCTCAAATTAAAGGTTCGATGAAAAGGTTTTTACTACCCATTCTGACGGGCGTCGCCGCAGTGGCCGCCCACGCGCAGGAGAGCGATTCGGTACGCATGTACCGCCTCCAACAGATCGAAGTCACCGCCACGCGCGCCACGCCCCGCACGCCGGTGGCCTACACCGATCTTTCGCACGACGCGATCGCCCGCAACAGCTACGGCACGGATATTCCGACCGTGCTAGCGCTCACCCCCTCGATGATCGCCACCAACGAAACGGGCATCGGCATCGGCGGCACGTCGATCCGCCTGCGCGGCACGGACGCCACGCGCCTCAACGTCACGATCAACGGCGTGGCGATGAACAATCCCGACTCGCACTCGATGTACTGGTACGACACGCCCGACCTGATCTCGGCCGTAGGAACGATGCAGGTGCAGCGCGGCGCAGGCCTCTCGACCAACGGCACGGGCGCTTTCGGCGGCGCGGTCAACATGACCACCGGAGCGCTCTCGACCGAATTTTCGGGCGAAGCCTCGCTCAGCTACGGATCGTACAACACCAACAAGCAGGCCATCGGCATCTCGTCGGGGCTGCTGGGCGGCCACTGGGCCGTCGACGCACGGCTGACGCACATCGGCTCGGACGGTTACATCGACCGCGGCGCCACCGACCTGAAATCCTATCTGTTCCAGGGCGGCTACTACAACGGACGGACGATGGTCAAACTCCTCTCATTCGGCGGCAAGGCCAAAACCTACCTCACCTACAACGGCGTCACGATGGAGGACATGGAGCGCTACGGCCGCCGCTACCACGACAGCGGCCAGTACCAGACCTCGGCCGGCCCGCACGTACTGGCCGACGGATCGCACGTCGGCTATTACGACGACCAGACGGACAACTATCTGCAAATCAACAACCAGCTCATCCTCAACCACCGTTTCAACGACCGTTGGGCGCTCAACGCCACGGCCTTCTACACCTACGGCTACGGCTACTACAAGCAGTACAAGGACGACGCGGAACTGGCGGAATACGTCAATCTCGACACCGAAATCCAGGAGGCCGACCTGATCCGCGAGAAGATCATGCGCAACCACCTGGGCGGGCTCAACGCCTCGGCCTCCTACACCTCGCGTGCGCTCGACCTCAACTTCGGCGGTTCGTGGAGCTACTACACCTGCCCGCACTGGGGCGAGCTGGACTGGGTGGACGGCATGGATGCCGGGGCGATCGGCGGCCGCTGGTACGACAACGACGTCGACAAGCAGGACGCCAACCTCTTCGCACGCGCCAACTGGCAGGCGGCGCACGGGCTGCGGCTCTTCGCCGACATCCAGTACCGTTACGTCCGTTACGAAGCGTGGGGAACCAACGACAACTACATCGGTCAGGAGGGGATGCCGATGCAACCCATCGACGTGGACAAGACCTACCACTTCTTCAACCCGCGCGCCGGCGTGAGCTACCGTCTCGGCGAGCGCAACAGCTTCTTCTTCTCGTTCGCCGTGGCACAGAAGGAGCCGACCCGCGGCGATTTCACCGACCGCTACATGTTCACGGCCGACTACACCTACCCCTCGTCGGAGAAGCTCTACGACTGGGAGCTGGGATACACCTACACCGCTCCCCGGCTTTCGCTGGGCGTGAACCTCTACTACATGAAATACAAGGACCAGCTCGTGCCGATGGGCCGGATCAACGACGGCTACGATGCGCTCAACGACAACGTCGACGACAGCTACCGCCGCGGCGTCGAACTGTCGGCGTCGTGGAAGGTCACCGGATGGTTCACCGCATCGGCCAACGCCACCTTCTCGCAGAACCGCATCGAGAACTACACCGAACTGCGCACCGTCTACGACAACGACGAGGACTGGAACGTCATCAGCGACGGGCCGGTAGCGCTGGGCACCACGAAACTCGCCTACTCGCCCGAAACGATCGCCAACCTCATTCTCGACTTCCACTACGGCGGATTCGAAGCGGCTTTCCACACGCAGTACGTCGGCGAGCAGTACTTCGCGAACAACGAGAACGACGCGCTGTCGCTCGACGCCTACTGCGTGACGAACCTCAACCTGTCGTACTCTTTCCGCACGCGAAACGCCCGGCGCATCCGGCTGGGCTTGCAGGTCAACAACCTTTTCAACGCCGAATACGAGAACAACGGCTACGGATACAGCACCTGGTTCCGCGATTCGCCCTCGCAGCATACGGCCCTCTACTTCCCGCAGGCGCCGCTCAACGTGCTGGCCAACGTGACCGTAAAGTTCTGAGCGGATGGACTGGAAACTCGCGCTGCAACTCGCGGGCGTCGTGCTCGGCCTGCTCTACCTCTGGCTGGAATACCGCGCCGACATCCGGCTCTGGATCGTAGGGCTCGTCATGCCGCTGGTGCACGGCACACTCTACTATAAATCGGGACTCTACGCCGACTGCGCGATGCAGGTCTACTACATCCTGGCCGGATTGTACGGACTCTGCGTCTGGGCGAAAAAGCCGAAGCCTGCCGAACGCGAGACCGGCCGCATCGCCCGCACGCCGGCCCGCATGTGGTTCCGCATGGCCGCCGCCTATGCGGCGATCCACGCGCTGCTCTACCTGTTGCTCGTGCGTTTCACGGACAGCACCGTTCCGTTCTGGGACAGCCTCACCACGGCGCTCTGCATCATGGCCTACTGGATGCTTTCGCGCAAATACGTCGAGCAATGGCTCGTGTGGCTGGCCGTGGACGTCGTGACGGTGGGGCTCTATCTCTACAAAGATATTCCCCTCACGGCGGGATTGTATCTGCTCTACTCCGCGCTGGCCGTCGCGGGCTACCGGCGCTGGCTCAGGCGGATCGGGCAATGACGAAAGAGGGGCGTTCGGTAGAACGCCCCTCTTTCGTCTCTTTCCGCCATGCCCCGCCGCAAACCGTTCCGCGATCGGGAGGAGCGCTCCGTACCCGACTTTCCCTTCTACATTTTCAGATAAAGGCTTTCGGGCAAATGCCGCAACAGCCACGCCGCGATGCGCCAGCGCCGCGTGACGACAGCCACGTGACGCCGCCTCTCGACGGCACGCAGAATCTGCCGGACGGTCTTCGCCACCGGCTGCACCCAGAACAACCCCTCGCCTTTGGCCATCGCCGTATCGACCAGCCCCGGCCGTATGTCGGTGATCGTGACCGGCAGTCCGCTCTTCGCGACCCGCTGGCGCAACCCCTCGGCATAGTTGATCTGATAGGCTTTCGAGGCGTTGTAAGCCGGAGCGGCACCGCTGCCGCGCAATCCTCCCACCGACGAGATGACGACCAGATGGCCGCCGCGCTGCCGCTCGAACAACCGGCAGGCCCAGTCGACGACCGCCGTCCAACCCAAGACATTGGTACGGATCGCCGACGCCTCAACCGTAAAGTCGAGATCGGGATTCAGGTCTCCCGTACCGGCCGCGACGATGCACAACTCCAAACCGCCCAACACCGCGACCAAACCGTCCAATGCAGCGAGCGCTGCATCCGGCTGCGTAACGTCGGCGACGGCACAGCTGTACGCCGCCGGATCGGCCGCCGCGATTTCGCGCAACAGCGCCTCCCTTCGCCCCACGAGTCCGACGCGGTAGCCCCGCGCCGCCAATTCTTCGGCCAGGCCGCGTCCGATTCCCGACGTGGCGCCGATAACGATCGCTCTTTTCATCGGGGCGAAAGTAGCTATCCGAAGAGAAAAAACGCTTGATCCGAATCAATTTCTCACCGCACGCGGCCGCGAATGCGACTCAGCGTTTCGGGCCGCACGCGCAGATAGGAGGCCAGCTCCTTCAACGCAACGATGTTCAGCAGCTCCGGACAACGCCGCAACAGCGTCTCGTAACGCTCCTGCGGCGTACAGGCATAAAGCTGCAACATCCGTTCGTAAAGTTCGCAGGTCAGACGTTCGGCCAGCCGGCGTGCCAGCCGTTCGCACGCCGGATCGGTCCGATAAAAAGCTTCGAGCCGATCGTCGTCCGCACGCCACACCGTGCAGTCGCACATCGCTTCGATGCTCACCTGCGACGGCCGATCGTCGCACATCGCGACGTAATCGCCCACGAACTCTCCGGCAAAGGCATACCCCACCACGTGACGCTCGCCCGAACGGGCGAGGTGCACATAGCGGAAAGCGCCCCGTCCGACCACTCCGCAATGGCGATTGCGGCAACCCTGCCTCGCGAAACGATCGCCCGCAGCATAATGCACGACCTCTCCTTCGCTGCGGAACCAATCCGCCAGTGCGGCGAACTCGCCGGTCGAGATATAACGGTTGAAATCCATATCCGGTTATTCGGGAAGGCCGTGACGGGCGACATGCGCCAGCATCTCGTCGCGCAGCGTGCGGGGCGTGACGTTATGCCGCAGGACGAGCATGTAGGAGCGGCGGATCTGTTCGCGCACGAAAGCGTCGCTCAGATCGCGGTCGACATAGAGGTCGTTCCAGTGGCGTTTGTTGCCGTGCCACGCCGCCTCGACCCCCTCGTAGCGCTCGCGCAGCCCGACGGCTTCGTCGGGATCGCACTTGACGGCCAGGCGCCGGAAATCCTCCATTCCGGCGTAGGTGAACATGCGTCCGCCGACCTTGAAGACGAGCGTCGTCTCGTCGAAGGGCGTGCTCTCCTCCACGAAAGGCAGCGAAAGGCAGTAATCGCGGTATTCGAGAATATCCATGATCGCAAGTTTTTACGCAGAAGCGAAGATAACTCTTTTTGGCACAACTGTTGCGATTTTACGCGTCGTAACGTAAAAAATTCAATCGTCATGAAAAAAATCCTACTCTATCTGCCGGTAATGCTGATCCTTGCAGCCGGATTCGGTTGTTCCGAGCAACGCAAGTGGAACCGCGAGCAGCGCAAGGAGATGCGCGAAATGCTGCGCGACTACCGCCAGATGGCCTACCTCAACGACCTGACCGATGCGGAGTTCATCCTCTTCTCGGACGACGTAGCCACCGCCCTCGAAGGCGACTACCCCGTCTATGCGACCTTCGTCACGATGCCCGGCGTGGAGGACACCGTACAGCTGGTGATCGTCGAGACCGTCGTCGAGGAGTTGCAGGCCGATGCCCGCAACATGCGCCACATCTTCCCCTACGAGCAACTCGTGGCCCGGAAGATGCTTCCGGCAGGATTGGATCACGACCAGCTGCACGCCTTCTACAACTGCCTGGCCGGCAAGGTGAACAGCACCTTCGTCACGCTGGACCAGTTCGTCAACGCCGTGATGGCCGACACGGTCAACACCTCGACCATGCAGCGACTGGAAGGACAATGCGCCAACGATCTGTTCGACTGGGAGATCACCGAGGTCGAAGTCATCGAAACGAACTGACGCCGGACATAGCGGCTTCATACGGATACGGGCGGCCTCGAAGGTCGCCCGTATCCGTTTTTACGAGACATCCGCTACTCCATGGATTCGAGGAACTCCCGCGACACCACGACGCGGATGGCGCGCCGCAGCATCGTGAATTCGAGCGGCGTATGCCCCAGCAGTTCGCCGTCGAGCTCGACCTCGATTTCGGGCGAGGACTCGATGCGGATCGTACCGCCCCGCTCGCGCAGGATGTGGCGGATCTCGTAGATCTTGCCGTTGAAGAGTTTGTGGAAGCGGAAGATGATGTGCCAGAAGTGAATGGGGCGCACCAGCGAGATGTCGAACATGCCGTCGTCGGCCACGGCGTCGGGCAATTGCTGGATACCGCCGCCGTTGTACTTGCCCACACCGAGCGCGATACTGAGCAGCAGGTCGTTGTAGACCCGTTTGCCGTCGACCCATACCTTCGTGCCCGTGGGTTTGTAGCGGAAGAAGGAGCGGATGACCGACCACGTGTAGAGCCAGCGGCCGCGACGCCCCTTCTTTTTGAGGTGGTTGAAGCACCGCACGACCTGCGCTTCGTAGCCTGCGCCCGCCACGTTGACCATGTAGCGGCTCTGGCGGTATTTCGCCTCTTCGTACGATACGACGCCCACGTCCTGCAAGAACGAATGCTCCTCGCGGATGGCGCGAATGGCGTCGGCGCAGTTCTGCGGAATACCGAACATGCGGATCCAGTCGTTGCCCGACCCGACGGCGATCACCGCCAGCAGCACCTCCGACGGAGGCACCACCTGCTGGATGAACAGCCCGTTGACCACCTCGTGCAGCGTACCGTCGCCGCCGACGGCGATGATGCGGCGGTAGCCGCGCCGCACGGCTTCGACCGTCAGTTCGACGGCGTGGAACTTGTGTTCGCTGAACACCGCCTCGCAGTGGATCTGCTGCTCGCGCAGCAGTTTCGAGATGCGCGGAAACTCGTCCAGCCCGCGGCCGTTGCCGGCCACGGGATTGACGATGGCGAACCACTGATGCTCTTCGACGTGAGGCGACGAAGCGACCACGGCTACCGGACGGGAATGTGCTTCAACGTGTGAAGCAGGAATTCATAGAACTTGCCCACCGAGGCGATCTCCACCCGCTCGTCGGGCGAATGGGGATAGCAGATCGTGGGGCCGAACGAGATCATGTCCAATTTGGGATAGGTGCCGCCGATCACGCCGCACTCCAACCCCGCATGGATCGCCATGACGGCCGGCCGGCTGCCGTAGAGCGCCTCGTAGGAGGCGGTCATCGCTTTGAGGATCGGGGAGTCCATGTCGGGATTCCAGCCGTCGTAGCTGCCCGTCAGCTCCACCTTGGCGCCCGCCAGTTCGAACACCGCGGCGATCGCGTCGCCCAGCGCCTCCTTCTCGGAATTGACCGAACTGCGCAGCAGGCATTGCAGCTGCACGCTGCGGCCGTCCGAAACGACACGCGCCAGATTGGTCGAGGTCTGCACCAGCCCCGGCATCGCCGGCGACATGCGCTGCAAACCGTCGGGACAGGCCGCGACGGCACGGATCAGCTTGTCCTGCACCTCCCGGGAGATCATCTCGGCGGGACGCTCGCACGCCTCCGCTTTGATCGAAATCCCCTCCTCGACGCCGGCGAACTCGGCCCGCATGAGTTTTTCGAAAGCACGCACCTCCTTCCGGAACGCCTCGAACTCCTTGCTGCGCACCAGCACCGTGGCCGTCGCCTCGCGCGGAATGGCGTTGCGCAGACCGCCGCCGTCGACCGAACAGAGCAGCAGGTCGTGCGCGGCCGTCCAGCGGCGCAGCAGGCGGAAAAGCAGTTTGTTGGCATTGGCGCGCTGGCAGACGATCTGGATGCCCGAATGGCCGCCCTTCAACCCCTTGACCGCGACGGTCGCCGCCGTGTAGTTGCGTGCGGGAGTCGGTTCGGGCACGGAGCGGAAGCGGATGTTGGCATCCAGACCGCCCGCGCAGCCGACATAGAGTTCGCCCTCGGTCTCCGAGTCGAGGTTGAGCAGGATGTCGCCTTTGAGCAACCCCTTTTTCAGCCCGAACGCACCGGCCATGCCGGTCTCCTCGGTGGCGGTAAAGAGCGCTTCCAGCGGACCGTGCTCCAACGTATCGTCCTCCAACACGGCCAGAATCGCCGCCGCACCGATACCGTTGTCAGCCCCCAGCGTCGTACCGTCGGCCGTCACCCAGTCGCCGTCGACGTAGGCGCGGATCGGGTCTTGCAGGAAATCGAACTTCTTGTCGTTGTTCTTCTGCGGCACCATGTCGAGATGCGCTTGCAGGATCACCCCCGCACGGTTCTCCATGCCCTTCGAGGCGGGTTTGCGCACGTAGACGTTGTGCGCCGCATCCTCGCGGCACTCCAACCCCAGCGAGCGGGCCACATCCAGCACGTAGCGGCGGATCTTCTCCTCATGGAACGACGGACGCGGAATCTGCGTCATCGCCGCGAAGTGCTTCCACACGAGTGCGGGTTTCAAAGCGGTTAAATCGGTATTCATAATCGGATATTTGTTTTAAGATTTACGATCTGTCCGAACGGGCGGCGCCTCCGACTCGCCGTGGCGGTCGAAAGCCTCGACGATGTGTTTGACCAGCTCGTGCCGCACGATGTCGCGGCGGTCGAATTCGACGACGCCGATCCCCTTCACGCCGCGCAGAATCCCAATGGCGCGCGTAAGGCCGCTGTCGCTCCGGCGCGGCAGGTCGATCTGCGTCACGTCGCCCGTGACGATGAACTTGGCATTGCGCCCCATGCGCGTGAGAAACATCTTGATCTGCGGCAGCGTGGTATTCTGCGCCTCGTCCAGGATGACGAAGGCGTTGTCGAGCGTCCGGCCGCGCATGTAGGCCAGCGGTGCGATCTGGATCGTCCCCTCCTCCATGAACTTCTGCAACCTGGCGGGCGGAATCATGTCGTTGAGCGCGTCGTAGAGCGGTTGCAGGTAAGGGTCGAGCTTCTCCTTCATGTCGCCGGGCAGGAAGCCCAGTTTCTCGCCCGCCTCGACGGCCGGCCGCGTGAGGATCACCCGCCGCACCACCTTCTCGCGCAACGCACGCACGGCCAGCGCAATGGCCGTATAGGTCTTGCCCGAGCCGGCCGGCCCGACGGCGAAAAGCAGGTCGTCGGCGTCGTACAGCCGCACCAGCCGCTGCTGGTTGACCGTGCGCGCCCGCACCACCGTGCCGTTGTTGCCGTAGACGATCACGTCCTGATCGGCCGGAGCCTCGTCCGCCGCAAGGCCCGACGCGGCGAACGCCTGCGCCACCACCTCGCGCGAGATATGGCCGTATTTGAGGTAATAGTCGATCAATCCCTGCATGCGGCGTTCGAAACGCTCGGCCGCGCTCTTGGCGCCCAGCACTTTGAGCGACGAACCGCGCGCTACGATTTTGAGCGCCGGATGCAGCGCCCGGATCTGTTCGAGGTAGACATTCTGCGCACCGTACAACTCGCGCACGTCGACGCCGTCGACGGCGATCTCCTTGCTGATCTCCTCCCCCATCGTCAGAATGCGTAGCCTACGCTGAAAAGCAGCTGGTAGGACTTGATGCGGGGATAGACCCCCTCGAAATAGTTTTCGGTCTTGTTGAAGGCACCGTTGAAACGGCAGTCGAGCACCAGATGGTTCAGCCGCACGGCGGCACCGGCCATGTAGGTGAGCGTCGGTTTCGCATTGCCGAACTCGCGGCGTTCGCCGTCGATGCGGTAGTAACTGCTGTCCGAAAGCGCGAACGCGGGGCCCGCGAACACGCTCAGGGGCCCCAGCAGGCGCAACGTGAAGAGCACGGGCAGTTCGACATTGGACATCTTGACCTTCTGGCCGTTCACCTTCAACGTATTGCGCATGTACATCAATTCGGGCTGTACGCCGATGGCGCCGAACGAAAGCGGCACGGCCACGGCCGCATGGAATCCCAGCCGGGTCGAGAGATTCAACCCCTCGGCCGATGCGGAGAAGTCGGCGACATTGAGACCGGCCCGCGCTTGCAGGCCCAGCCGGGGCCCGGCCGCCGCGGCCGGAAAGGCCGTCAGCAACAGGGCGATCGCCGTGAGAATGCGTCTGTTCATTATCGTCACAAAAAAGAATTTCCACTTATCGCAGACGTTCCGCGTCGCAGGCGCAATCCCCGCGACCGAACGTCATGGCGAAGTATATATAGTGCCAAATATAGGGATTTTTCGTAAATAAGCGTGAAAAATCTTCCGAAACTTTCATACCTCATCGAATTATCGTACCTTTGCCGCTTGAAAAAATGCACGCGCCATGCGGCACGGAATATGCCCCGCAATGCTGTGCAACCTTTGGATAAATTCTTCAACGTTATGAGTTTGGTAGCGATAGTCGGTCGCCCCAACGTGGGCAAAAGCACACTCTTCAACCGTCTGGTGGGACAACGTCAGGCCATCGTGGACTCCACGGCCGGCACGACCCGCGACCGCCATTACGGCAAAACCGATTGGAACGGCAAGGAGTTTTCCGTGATCGACACGGGCGGTTATACGGTCAATTCGGACGATATTTTCGAAGACGACATCCGCCGGCAGGTGATGCTCGCCATCGACGAGGCGGACGTAATCCTCTTTCTGGTGGAGGTGTCGACGGGCATCACCGACCTCGACACGCTCATGGCCGACATCCTGCGCCGCACCACGAAGAAGGTCATCCTGGTCTGCAACAAAGTCGACAACTACGATCAGATCTACTCCTCTCACGAGTTCTACAAGCTCGGGCTGGGCGACCCCTACTGCATCTCGTCGATGTCGGGAAGCGGCACGGGCGACCTGATGGACGCCATCCTGGAGGCGCTGCCCGCCGAAACTTCGGCGCAGTACGAGGACGATCTGCCGCGCATCACCATCGTCGGCCGCCCCAACGTGGGCAAATCGTCGCTCACCAACGCCCTGCTGGGCGTCGAACGCAATATCGTGACCCCTGTGGCCGGCACCACGCGCGACTCGATCCACACGCGCTACAACAAATTCGGCATGGACTTCTATCTGGTCGACACGGCCGGTATGCGCAAGAAGGGCAAGGTGACCGAGGACCTCGAATTCTACTCCGTCATGCGGTCGATTCGCGCTATCGAGAACTCCGACGTCTGCGTCCTGATGCTCGACGCCGAGCAGGGACTCGAATCGCAGGACCTGAACATCCACAACCTGATCGTGCGCAACCGCAAGGGCTGCGTGATCGTCGTCAACAAATGGGACCTGATCGAGAAGGGGAACAACACAATGAAGGAGTGGCGCGAGTTCCTGATGAAGAAACTGGCCCCGTTCAACGACATTCCGATCATCTTCACTTCGGTGCTGAACAAACAGCGTATTCTGGAAGTGTTGCAGACGGCCGTGCGCGTCTTCCAGTCGCGCAAGCGCCGTATCCCCACCTCGGAGTTCAACGACTACATCCTGCCCGTGATCGAGGAGACGCCGCCGCCCTCGACCAAAGGCAAATACATCCGTATCAAATACGCCATGCAGCTGCCTACGCCCACGCCGCAGTTCGCCTTCTTCGTCAACCTGCCGCAGTATATCAAGGAGCCTTACCGCCGCTTCTTGGAGAACAAGATCCGCGAGCAGTGGGATTTCTCCGGCGTCCCCATGCAGTTGTATTTCCGGGCGAAACAACAGCCGGAGAAATCCTCGTTTCGACATTCCCTCCGAACCTGCCTTTGCCGGCGCTGCGCGCGGCTTCCGTTGCGGCGCCTCGGCACCCCGCAAGCGGGTGCGCTCGGCTGGCGACACGGGTGACAAAGGGAGGCTTTTTTTCGGCGTCCCCATGCAGTTGTATTTCCGGGCGAAACAACAGCCGGAGAAATCCTCGTTTCGACATTCCCTCCGAACCTGCCTTTGCCGGCGCTGCGCGCGGCTTCCGTTGCGGCGCCTCGGCACCCCGCAAGCGGGTGCGCTCGGCTGGCGACACGGGTGACAAAGGGAGGCTTTTTTTCGGCGTCCCCATGCAGTTGTATTTCCGGGCGAAGTAACAGCCGGAGAAATCCGTTTCCCGACACACACGAACCGTCCTCCTGCCAAAAGACGGGATTTGCCGCTGCCGCAACTTCCGTCGCATCAACGCGCAACGACACGGGGAAAGCGAAAAAACGATCCGAACGCTTGTTTTTTCGCACGAAACGCCCTATCTTTATCCCCAAGGTTAGTTAGGGCGGCTGCCCGTCCGATCATGCAACAGAAATGATTCGACCGTTTGTCCGACGACAAAACGGAGAGGGAACATAGTGTCTAACTCAAAAACGAAAAGCGTATGAAGAAATTTTTACTGTTGGCGATATGCGCACTGAGCGTATGTCTGACGGGATGCTCCGACAACGACACCCCCGAACAACTTCCCGATCCCGAACTGACGCTGGCGCCCGATGCCCCGATCGTATTTCCGGCAGAAGGCGGAAGCGTCGAAATCACCGTCACGACCAACATGGAGAGCTGGAACGCCGTTTCCGACCAGAAGTGGTGCAATGTCGCGGTCTCCGCAGGTAAATTCACGGTATCGGCCGTAAAGAACGAGACCCCGGAAGCGATGCCGGCCGCCACCGTGACCGTAACCGCGACATCGGGCGAACGCTCCGTCAGCCGCGAATTGCAGGTATCGCAGGAAGCGGGCAAGGAAAAGTACACCGACCTGAGCCGGGAAGGTACTTCGAACTGCTACCTCGTCACCGCCGCCGGCAATTACAGTTTCGACGCGACCGTGCGCGGCAACGGCGCCACGACCGAGGGGCTCGATGCGCCCACGGCCATCGCGGGCACGAGCGCCGCAGTCGTCTGGCAGAGCGCACCCGGTCTGATATCGGGCGTAACGCTGGCCGACGGCCGGATCAGCTTCAAGATCGCCGGACCGGGCAACGCCGTGATCGCCGTCAAGGACGGAGCGATCCTGTGGAGCTGGCACATCTGGTATCCCGAAGCCGAAGTCGCGGGGCTGAATTCGAAAACCGGATACGAGGTGATGAACATGAACCTCGGCGCGATGCACAACACCCCAGGCGACATCGGCAGTTACGGACTGCTCTACCAGTGGGGCCGCAAAGATCCGTTTCCCGCAGCACCGACGCTGACCGGAACGACCGCCACCGTCGGTGCGCCGATCTACGACGGCGACGACAACGAAATCAAAATCACCAACTCGTCGCAGTCGAGCACAGCGGACAACAATCTCGCCTTCGCCATCGCCAATCCGACGGTCTGCCTCTCCAACTATGCACAATTCAACACCTCGCGCGACTGGTTGCAGGCCGACATGAGCAACGACGCCCTGTGGGGCAATCCCAAAGGCGCTGAACGCAACGAGACGAACGACTTCCTCAACAAGGGGGCCAAATCCTTCTACGACCCGTGTCCCGTCGGATGGCGCGTTCCGCCTGCCGACGTATTCCGCAACTTCACCGCATCGGGCGGCTACGCTTGGGTGATCGACGATTTCGATATCGCCGACATCAGCGGCGACGGTGCGAAATCGCTCGCCGACTACGACTACGGCTGGACTTTCAATCTGAGCGACAGCGCATCTTCCTACTTCCCCGCAGCGGCGCGCTTCGACGGCTCCTACGCCATGCTGATGGGCAGCATGAGCGGCTTGTGGGGTTCCTATTGGGGCAACGCACCCTACCCCGGCGACATGTTCCGGGGCGGGGCCTACTCGGTGCTCTCGTTCCAGATCAAGGACACGGCCGGCAACGAGATGATTACCACCTCGCCCGCCGGCGGAGGTGCCCGCGCCGACGCCTACTCGGTGCGCTGCATCCGCGAATAAACCTTTCGGATGCATTTACAACGGAATCGGGAGCCGAATGTCGGCTCCCGATTCCGTTTGCGGGGCGAGCTACCTGTCGGGAACGAACAGACGCGCGGTCTCCGCGCCGTCGAGGTATTTGCGCTTGAAGATATGGACGAAGAAGACGAACATCGCCAGCAGCAGCGGGCCGAAGATAACGCCCATGAACCCGAAAAGCGGCAGGCCGATGAGCACGCCGAGAATCGTCACGAGCGGATGCGTGTCGGCCATTCTCTTCTGTAAAATGAACCGGATCACATTGTCCGACTGCGTAACGACGAGCACGCCGTAGGCCATCAGCCCGACGGCGGCGCCCCAACTTCCCTCCACCGCGAGATAAGCCGCGAGCGGAACCCAGACGAGCGCCGTGCCGACGACGGGCAGAATGGTGGCGAAGCAGGTGACGACTCCCCAGAACAACGCGCTGGGAACGCCGCAGACGAGGTAACCCGCATAGGCGATCGACCCCTGCACCACGGCGATCAGCGGAATGCCGATCGCATTCGAGCGGACGATCATATAGATTTCGTTCGTCACGTTGCGTGCGACGGTGGCATTGAACGGAAGCATGGCCCGGCAATAATTCTCCATGCGGGTACCGCCGATCAGCATGAAATAGAGCACGAACAACAGCATGACGATATTGACCCCGAAACTGAAAATACCTTGCAGAAACGCCTGCCCGAATCGGGTGATCACGGCCACCATCGACGAGATGTTGCTGTCCTGCAACAGATCGTAACCGATCCGCAGGCGGATCTGTTCGGAGACATGACGGATCGAGGAGATCAGCGATTGGGGGTCGAGCGTGAAATCCTGTACCTTGTCGACGAACATCCACACGATACCGCTCAACGGAATCAGGAAGCAGACGATGGCTTCGACCAGCAGCACCGACGCCGCCAGACTGCGCCGCCACCGGCGGCGAACCGTCAGATAGCGCATCTGCCGCCGGAGCAGCACATAGATCGTCATGGCGCCGAGCAGCCCGCCGATATAGGGCGTCAGTTCGGCGAAGATAACCACACCCAATACCAGAATGATGACGAAGAGCGAATAACGCCAGTATTGTTCCTTGACACTTCTCATCCACCGACCCGTTTATCGTCCGGCATAAAAAGCAAGGAGTGTGCCGGTTTTCCGGCGACAGGGACGAAGAGGCACGCGACCGGTCTGCGTCCGGACTCAAAAAAAGACCGCCCGTTAAAAACGGACGGATCCTTTCCACGCCTCGCCGTTCTCCGGAGACATCCAGCCGGCGACGCTATAATTCAGGATTGCGATCGAAAAGGTATCCGACCGACAGCCGGAGACCTTCGAGCAGGAAGCTTCGCCCGTACACCTCCCCGTATTTCCAGCGGTCGCGCGCCAGATTGCCGATCAGACGCATCCGCTTCGTCCATGCGCCGCCCGGCGAATCGTTCAGGTGCCGGCGCTCGTAGAGGATATTGTCCAATACCCGGTCGGCAAGCGCCTGCACGCCGGCCGGCAGCGGATTCCGCGCGACGCCCAGATACCGGACGGAGAGGTCGGAGAGGATCTCCGCGAAACGCAGCAGGCGATCTTCGGCCGCGACCTTCCGGAACGCCGTCCAGTCGACCGCGTCGCCTTCGCGGTCGATAAAGACCGCCCAATCGCACAGATGCCGCAGGGAAATGCCCTCGGTCAGGAAATGCGACAAGGCGTGTTTGGCCAGAAAAAGGGCATTGAAATCGGGCGGAGGGACGAGCAGCGCCGTTTCGGGTATGCTGCACAACGGCCCCTCCGCAAGCAATCGTTGAAGATGCCGCTCGAACCGCTTCGCCCGACAGCTCCCGCGAACCGCCGTACAGAACCGGTGGTTTTCGACCGTCAGTCCGCGGAATACGATATGGGAGTGTTTGTAGAAATCGAGTTTCACCTCGGCCCCGACCTGTTCGGCCACCCGATTGCCGCGCTCGTAATCGCCGCAAAGGAAACAATCCAGATCGCCGCAGGGCCGATGTTCCGGAACAGGGTACAACCGGCTGACGGCGAACCCTTTCAATACGACGGTACGAATTCCCGCTTCGGCGTAGGCCGCAGCCAGTTCCGCTGCCCGGCGACGCTGCTGCCCGTACCGGTGTTCGATCCGCTCGACGTTGTAGGCCCAACGCAACCGAAGCTCCCTCGACGGCTGCGACTCCGGCGGCAACCGGCGAATCCCGTCCCAGACGAGGGCCGACACCCCCTGCGATGAGGCAGCGGTGTACAACTCCCGCCACCGGTCGTCCGTCGATCCGCCGATATCCGGAGTGTCGCCGGAACGTACCCCCGCCCGCAGCAAAGCGAACAAATCCATGCGTACATGATCCTTCATCGTCCTAAAAGCGTATCATTAAATTTCCTCCTGCCGTCCGTTGCAAATCCTCCGCCGGCCGCATGGCGGAGCCGTTATTTCCCGATGGCCTTGTAGGTGAATCCTTCGGCGACCAATTCGGCCTTGTCGTAGATATTGCGCCCGTCGATCACCAGCGGATTGGCCATGACCTTTCGAATCACCGTCCACGAAGGGAGACGGAACTGTTTCCATTCGGTCAGCAGCACCAGCGCATCGGCATCGACGACCGCTTCATACATATCGCTGCAATAGACGACGGCATCCCCTACCCTACGGCGGCATTCGTCCATCGCCGCCGGATCGTAGACTCTCACCGCAGCGCCGGCGCGTGTCAAGCGGTCGATCGCCACCAGGGCGGGCGCTTCGCGCATATCGTCGGTTTCGGGCTTGAAGGCAAGCCCCCACAGGGCGACGGTCCTGCCGCGCAGATCGCCCAACTCGGCCGCAAGTTTCCGTACGACGATCTCCTTCTGCCGTTCGTTGACGGCTTCGACCGCCTCGATGATCCGCATCGGAGAACCATACTCCCGTCCCGTGCGTGCCAATGCCCGCACGTCCTTCGGAAAGCACGACCCGCCGTACCCGCAACCGGCATAGAGAAATTTGTTGCCGATGCGCGCGTCCGTTCCGATCCCCTTCCGAACCATATCGATGTCGGCTCCGACCTCGTCGCAGAGATTCGCGATGTCGTTCATGAAGGAGATTCGCGTCGCCAGCATCGCATTGGCTGCATATTTGGTCATCTCGGCCGAAGGAATATCCATGAAATAGATTCGGAAATTGTTGACCAGAAAGGGTCTGTACAATCTCGACAAGAGCCGCTGCGCACGCTCCGACTCCGTACCGACGACGATCCGGTCGGGCGACATGAAATCCTTGATCGCCGCTCCCTCTTTCAGGAATTCGGGGTTCGACGCCACCTCGAAGGGTATTTGCACGCCTCGCTTGTCCAACTCCTCCTGAATGACGGCCTTCACCTTCTTCGACGTTCCTACGGGAACGGTCGACTTAGTGACCAGAATCGTGTATTTATTGATGTTGCGCCCGAACGTACGGGCCACTTCCAGCACATAACGCAGGTCGGCCGATCCGTCTTCGTCGGGCGGCGTACCGACGGCCGAGAAGACGACCTCCACCTGATCCAGACAACTGCTCAGATCCGTGGTGAAATGCAGGCGTCCCGCTTCGACGTTGCGCCGAACCAGATCGTCGAGCCCCGGTTCGTAGATCGGAACCTCGCCCGACAGCAGACGCCCGATCTTCTTCTCGTCGATATCGACGCAGGTCACGTCGATGCCCATTTCGGCAAAGCAGGCGCCCGACACCAGTCCGACGTAGCCTGTTCCCACAATTGAAATATTCATGCGCGTTCGTCTTAGATTTTTCCCGTCAAACGGAGCGGCATTCTATCTTCCGCATCCGCTCCGCCGCAAGCGACGAAGACAAGCCGTTGACAAAGATACGAATAAGCCGAGAGAAAAAAGCAAGCTCGCTTGCATTTTTTCCGAGGCGAAGTATCTAAGGCGAAGCCAAAGATACGAAAAGTCGAGTGCAGAAGCAAACATTCATGTTTGATTATGCCGAGACGGAGTATCTTCGACGAAGTCAAAGATACGAAAAGTCGGGCGCAGAAACAAGCGTCAGCTTGATTATGCCGAGACGGAGTATCTTCGACGAAGTCAAAGATACGAAAAGTCGGGCGCAGAAACAAGCGTCAGCTTGATTATGCCGAGACGGAGTATCTAAGACGAAGTCAAAGACAGGCAATATATTCGGATTTCGATCGAACTTCCCGCACAACGCCGGCGATAAATCGATCGGAAGGAACGGGAACGGCGATACCGGACTGCATGATTCCGAATATTTCACTACCTTTGTCTTCCGATGAGCGAAATCGCCGACAAACTGATCGACTGGTACGGAGTCAACGGACGCGACCTGCCCTGGCGTCGGACACGCGACCCCTATCGCATCTGGCTCTCGGAGGTCATTCTCCAGCAGACGCGGATCGCGCAGGGGATGGACTATTACCTGCGCTTCATCGCGCGGTTTCCCGACGTCGGCGCCCTGGCTGCGGCCGACGAAGACGAAGTGCTCAAACTCTGGCAGGGATTGGGCTATTACAGCCGCGCGCGGAATCTCCACGCCGCGGCCCGGCAGGTCGTCGAACGCTACGGAGGGCGGTTTCCCGCCGCCTATGCCGACGTGCGGTCGCTCAAAGGCGTGGGCGACTATACGGCGGCGGCCGTCTGCTCGATCGCCTACGACGCGCCGTGCGCCGTGGTCGACGGCAATGTCTACCGCGTGCTGTCACGGCTCTTCGACCTCGATCTGGCCATCGACACCGCCGAGGGCCGCAAAGCGTTCGCCGCGCTTGCCGACGAACAACTCGACCGGCGTCGGCCTGCACGCTACAACCAGGCGATCATGGATTTCGGCGCGCTGCAATGCACGCCCGCCAACCCCTCCTGCAACGACTGCCCGCTGCGGGACGAATGTCTGTCGCTGGCAGCCGGAACCGTAGCGGAACGCCCCGTCAAGGCGGGCCGGACACGGATTCGCCCGCGCTATCTGAACTATCTCCATCTGGAATGCGGCGGACGCATCGCCCTGCGGCGGAGACCGGAAGGAGACATTTGGCAGGGATTGTACGACCTGCCGGCGATCGAGAGCGACCGCCCGCTGGATTTCACGGAGCTGGCCGCCGCCCCGCCCTTCCGCGACATGTTCGGCACGCTTCCCTACCGGCTGGTACGGACGATCCGTATGCCCAAACACCAGCTGTCGCACCAGACCCTCCACGCGGCGTATCACCGCCTCGCGCTCGACGCATGGCCCTCCGCTGCCGGAGGGTGGACGCTCGTGCCGTACGAACAGTTGGAGGACTATGCGATCCCGCGCCTGCTCGACCGCTATTTCGAGCGGATCGGCAACAGCGATAGCTGATCCATGCGCCATTCCTATTTCCGTATTTTCTTACGGTCTGCCGTATGAATCGGAGAACCCGCGGCTGTGCCGTGTTTCCGGATTAACCTCCGCCATGGCGAGGGCTTGGGGCAAAGCCAGCCTTGACAGTCGGGCTTCGGCGGAGCTCCGGTGTAAAATTGGGAGATCGTCGCCAAAAAGAAACCGGCACCTCGAAGGTACCGGCTCCTTTGCTTTCCATACTCCGATCAGGCGTTCCCGCCTCTGTCGGAGGCATCCCCTCCGCCCTGTACCGCAGGCGCACCTTCGGCCGGCTTGCGGCCGCGCCGGCGATGACGTCCCCCGCGGTGACGGCGGCGTTCGGTATTGCGCCCTTCGACACCCTCCGTCCCGGCGATCGCCGGAGACGCTGCACCCGAATCCGGTACGGCCTCCCGCGGTGCCGCCTTCGGACGTTCGCCGGCGCGGCCGCCGCGTCCCTTCGCCTCGCCGCGACCTTTCCGGCCGCCGCGCCCCCGACGGTCACCCGAAGCCGACGGCTCATACGCGGGGGCCTTACCGAGCTTCTCCGGCAACGGGAGCTTCTCTACTTCGCGCTCCATGAACTCCTCGATACGGCGGAACTTGCCCTGCTCCTTCTCGTTGACGAAGGTCAGCGCCCGCCCCGTGGCGCTCGCACGCGCCGTACGGCCGATGCGGTGGATATAATCCTCGGGGTCGTGCGGCACGTCGTAGTTGACCACCATGCCTATATCTTCGATGTCGATGCCTCGCGCCACGATGTCGGTGGCCACCAGCAGGTCGATCTTGCCGTTCTTGAAATCGAGCATCACCTCCTCGCGCTTGGCCTGATCCAGATCGGAGTGCATGGCTGCCGCATTGAGGTGCATCCGCTTGAAGGCGAAAGCCAGCTCCTTGACTTTCAGTTTCGAAGAGGAGAAGATGATCGTCTTCGATTCGAGCGGTTTGGCGAAAAGTTCCTTTATCAACCCCAATTTCTGCGTTTCGTAGAGCACGTAGGCCCCCTGCTCGATCGCCTCGTTGGGTTTCGAGACGGCGATATTGATCTCGACGGGCTTGCGCAGAATCTGCTTGGCCAGCTCGCGGATCTTGGGCGGCAGCGTAGCCGAGAACATCAGCGTCTGCCGCTCGGCGGGCAGCCGGCGGACGATGGTCATGATGTCGTCGAAGAATCCCATGTCGAGCATCCGGTCGGCCTCGTCGAGCACGAAATACTTCACGTGCGACAGATCGACGCCGCTGTTCTGCAAGTGGGCGATCAAACGGCCCGGCGTGGCGATCACCACGTCGGCGCCGCGCAGCATCCCCTGCTTCTGCTGCTCCCAGCCGCGGCCGTCGCCGCCGCCGTAGACCACCGTCGTCGAGACGGGCATGTAATAGGAGAATCCCTGCAACTGGGTGTCGATCTGCATGGCCAGCTCGCGCGTGGGAACCACCACGAGCGTCTTGACCACGTTGTCCTCGTTGCCCTCGACGAGCAGCTTGTTGAGCAACGGCAGCGTGTAGGCCGCCGTCTTGCCCGTTCCGGTCTGTGCGCAGGCGATCAGGTCGCTGCCTTCGAGGATCACCGGAATGGTGGCCTCCTGCACGGGGGTCATCTCCTCGAAATTCATGTCGTAGAGGCCGTCGAGAACCTCGTCTTCGAAATCTATTTCGTCGAATCTCATAATCTTAGGGTTATTTTATCTCTTCACCGAACAGCGTGGCCGACGAGCAGCCTGTGATACGCACGCGCACGTACTCGCCCACGCCGTGTCCGCCGCGGTCGAAGACCACGACCTTGTTCTGCGACGTGCGGCCCGACAGCTGCGCGTCGCTGCGCTTGGAACGCCCCTCCACCAGCACCTCGAATTCGCGCCCCACGTCGCGGCGGTTCGACGCCTCCGACAGTTCGTTCTGCAAGGCGATGATCTCCGACAGACGGCGCGTCTTCACCTCGTCGGGCACGTCGTCGGGCAGGTGCTTCGAGGCGAACGTGCCGGGCCGCTCCGAATATTTGAACATGTAGGCGAATTCGTAGCCCACCTCGCACATGAGCGACAGCGTGGCGGCGTGCTCCTCCTCCGTCTCGCCCGAGAAGCCCGCGATCAGGTCGGTCGTCACGGCGCAGTCGGGCAGGTAGCGGCGGATGGCCGCCACGCGATCGAGGTACCACTCGCGCGTATACTTGCGATTCATGCGGCGCAGCATCCCGGTCGAACCCGACTGGGCGGGCAGGTGGATCGCCCGGCAGATATTGGGACGCGATGCCATCGCTTCCAACAGCGCGTCGCTCATGTCCTTGGGGTGCGACGTGGCGAAGCGCACGCGCAGCAGCGGCGAGACGTCGGCCACACGGCGGATCAGCTCCGGAAAACCGACCTCGCCGGCACGGTAGGAGTTGACGTTCTGCCCCAGCAGCGTCACCTCGCGGTAACCGTTGGCGAAGAGCGACCGCACCTCCGCGAGGATCGTCTCGGGATCGCGGCTGCGTTCGATGCCCCGCGTGTAGGGCACCACGCAGTACGAGCAGTAGTTGTTGCAGCCGCGCATGATGGCCACGAAGGCGCTCACGCCGTTGCGGTCGAGCCGCACGGGTGCGATCTCGGCGTAGGTCTCCTCGCGCGACAGCAGGACGTTGATCCCCTTGCCGCCCGCACCGGCTTCGCGCACCAGCTTCGGCAGGTCGCGGTAGGCGTCGGGCCCCGCTACGATATCCACGGCGTCCTCGCCTTCGGTCAGGCGCTCCTTCAACCGCTCGGCCATGCAGCCGATGATGCCGATGAGCACCCCCTGCCGGCGGCGGCGCAGGCCCCGCAGCTCGGCCAGACGGCCCCAGATGCGCTGCTCGGCATTGTCGCGGATCGAGCAGGTATTGATCAGGATGACGTCCGCCTCCCGGGGATCGTCGGTGTAGCGCCACCCTTCGTTCTGCATGATCGACACGACGATCTCCGAATCGCCGACGTTCATCTGGCAGCCGTAGGTCTCTACGAACAGTTTTTTACCTTGCCCCTGTAACGGGCGCAGCGTATTGATTTCCAATTTGACGTTCAATTATTAATTGTCGGATTATCCCACCGCCTGGATGGTGTCCTTGTCGGGGAACTGCTTGAAGCCTTCGCCGAACGTCTCGTAGGCGTCGGTGACGACCATGAAGGCTTTGGGATCGATCTCCCGCACTTTGTTCTGCACCAGATGGACCTCCTTGCGGCTCACCACCACGAAGATCATCTCCCGGTCCTGATCGGTATACATGCCCTTGCCCTTGATGTAGGTGCCGCTGCGGTCCATATCCTCGATGATGAAATCGCGCAGTTCGGCATGGTGATTCTCACTGATGATGAAAAGCAGTTTGTCGTACGACGCGCCGTCGATCACATAGGCCAGCACGCGCGACGAAACGTAGATCGTGATGAGCGAGTAGAACGACAGCAGCCAGCTGCCCCCCTCGACCGCCTCGCGGTCGGCGCCGCTTCCCACGCCGAAACCGATGACCAGAAGTCCCGACAGCACGACGCACGAATCGGCGAGCAGGATGCCCGTCGAGAATTTCATCTTGGCGAATTTTTGCAGATACATGGCGATGATGTCCGTACCGCCTGTCGTAGCCTGATTGCGCAGCACCAACCCCACTCCCAGACCGATGAGCACGGCTCCCAGCAGCGACGCGAGCATCAGGTCGTTCGACAGGTCGATCACACCGCCGAAGAGCTGCTTGGGATCGAGCGCTTCGAGCGCCTCCTGGTTGGGAAAGGCGATCCACGAGAGCAGGTTTATCAGACCCGGCGTGAGGCAGGCGGCGAAGAGCGTGCGGCCGCCGAACTGCCGGCCGAAAACGATGATGGCGCTCGCCAGCAGCGGAACGTCGATCATATAGCCGAACGTACCGACCTGAATCGAGGGAAAGACGTTGTGCAGGACGATGCCCATGCCGTACACGCCGCCGGGAACGATGTTGTACGGGCTGACGAAATAGGAGTACCCTACCGCCATGATCAGACACCCCAGTACGATGGCGAACATCGAACGCCACCACGCGAAGGTTCCGACCGGTTCGAGAAGCGCTTTCAAATTCATACTCATGCGTCGTTTTAACTGTGCAAAAGTAATCAAATTCCCGGCAATATTCCACCCCTGCCCGGCCATATTTGAAAAAAAACGGCCCGATTTCCGAATTTTAATTATATTTGCAAATAGATTGCGATACATTTGAAGGCTTTTCATCTATGATCCTGACATATTACTGTGCTGTCTCCATGATACTTATAGCCTACCTGTTGGGATCGATTCCCAATGCGGTGTGGATCGGTAAGAAATATTACGGCATCGACATCCGCGAACACGGAAGCCGCAACGCCGGCACCACCAACATGCTGCGCGTGCTGGGCCGACGGGCCGCCCTGCCGGTCTTCGCGCTCGACGTGTTGAAAGGCTTCGTGGCCGTCGCACTGCTCGGCCTGCTCAAATACGACGACAACATCTCCGACATCTGGCTCATCAACCTGAAAATCATCGCCGTATTCGCCGCCGTGCTGGGACACATCTTCCCCGTCTTCGCCCACTTCAAAGGCGGCAAAGGCGTGGCGACGCTGGTGGGCGCCGTGCTCGGTATCCATCCGATCACCGTCCTGCTCTGCTTCGGTATCTGGTTCATCGTGCTGATGATTACGCACTACGTGTCGCTCTCGTCGATGATCGCGGGATGCTGTTTTCCGATCTTCGTGCTGCTGTCGCCCAAAATCAACCACTCGGTGCCGCTCGTCGTCTTCTCGTTCGTCATCGCCGCACTGCTCATCTGGACGCACCGCAAGAACATCGACCGGCTGAAAAAAGGCACCGAGTCGAAAATCTACATCTGGCGCCCCGTCGCTTCCAGAAGGCGCAACGACCCCGATAAATAAGGCTTCTCCCCCTCCCTTCATATACCGAGACTATGCTGCAAGAGAATCTGATCCGAATGTACGAAGAGAGCTTCCGCACTCACCGCGAGCTGCCGGCACTGACCGACTATTTCAAGGGCGAAACCTTTTCGTACTACGAGATGGCCAAGGAGATCGCCAAACTGCATCTCTTCTTCAAAAAAGCGGAGATCCGCCGCGGCGACAAGATCGCGCTCGTCGGCCGCAACAATCCGCGCTGGTGCATCACCTATCTGGCGACGATCACCTACGGAGCGGTCATCGTCCCCATCCTCCAGGACTTCGCGCCCGCCGACATCGTACACATCGTCAACCACTCCGAGAGCCGCCTGCTCTTCGTCGGCGACAACTACTGGGATATCATCGAGGAGGACGAAATCGCCCGCATCGACGCGGTGCTGTCGCTCACCGATTTCCACGTCATCTACGAACGCCGCGGCAAGTCGCTCGGCGTCTACATGCGCGACATGGTGAAAAACTACCGCGCCAAATACAAACGGGGGTTCTCGGCCGACGACATCAAATATCCCGACATCCCCAACGACCAGATGGTGCTGCTGAACTACACCTCCGGTACGACGGGTTACTCCAAGGGGGTCATGCTGACGGTGAACAATCTCACGGGCAACGTGCTGGTGGCGAAAAACGCCCGGAACACCCAGACCGGCACCCACTATTTCGTACGCGGCGGCCGCACGCTGTCGTTCCTGCCGCTGGCCCACGCCTACGGCTGTGCGTTTGATTTCCTCTCCCCGCTGGCCGTAGGCGGCCACGTGACGCTGCTGGGAAAGATTCCCTCGCCGAAGATCCTCATCGAGGCGATGCAGATGGTAAAGCCCACCGTGATCTGCTGCGTACCGCTCATTCTGGAAAAGATCTACCGCAAGCAGGTATTGCCGCTGCTGGAAAAGGGCCCGATGTCGATCGCCATGAAGATTCCGCTACTCAACTCGGCGATCTATTCCGCCATCCGCAAGAAACTGATCGATTCGTTCGGCGGCGAAGTGGTCATCTTCATCGTAGGCGGCGCCCCGATGAATCAGGAGACCGAGGCCTTCCTGCTGAAAATCAAGTTCCCCATCACCGTAGGCTACGGTATGACCGAGTGCGCGCCGCTGATCAGCTTCACCACCGACGACCTCTTCAAGGCCGGCTCCTGCGGCATGTATATCAAGGAGTACCTCGACCTGCGCATCGACTCGCCCGATCCGGAGCATACGGCCGGCGAGATCATCGTCAAGGGCGAACACGTGATGCTGGGCTACTACAAGAACGAAAAGGATACGCACGCCGTGCTCGACCCCGACGGCTGGCTCCACACGGGCGACATGGGAACGGTCGATCCCGACGGCACGCTCTACATCCGCGGCCGCTCCAAGACGATGATCCTCACGGGAAGCGGTCAGAACATCTATCCCGAGGAGATCGAGGACAAGCTCAACAACATGTACCTCGTGCTGGAATCGCTCGTGCTGGAACACAACGGCAAACTCCACGCACTGGTCGTGCCCGACTACGAGCAGGCCGAGCGCGAAGGGGTCGACAAGAACGACCTTCCGCAGATCATGGAGAACAACCTCAAAGAGTTGAATACGGTCGTGGCCGGTTACGAACATGTCGCAGCGATCACGATCTACCCCACCGAATTCGAGAAGACGCCCAAACGCAGCATCAAACGCTACCTCTACAACGTGACGCTGCTGGGCAAATAACGGAAAAAGGACGAACGGCGGTCAAGTCTGCGGCCGGCAGGCCGCGTCGCCTGATAATTCACCCGCCGCTCGTCCTTTCCGGTTTCATCCGGCACATCGCGTGCCGGATTTTTCGTCGTGTCTGAGTCGTTGCCGTTTTTGGTTCGATAGCTGGGAAGAAAAGCAGTTGCCTCCCACGCTTCGCCACGTTCTTCTCAGGATGACGATTGGCAATCGTCATCCTGAGAAGAAATTCGGCAGGGATTCCGACGCGAGGATCGACCGCCGGCGTATTTGCGGGGCGAAGTCTGCGGAGGACGCCCTTGCGGCAGACCTCCGCCCGCGGAGGCTTCGGCCTGCGCGGCGCAAGCGCCGCCATGCCGTGATGCGCCGTAGATACTCCCGCTCGGCAATGTTCAAATAAAATTTGCCATTGCTCTCGCTTATTCGTACTTTGGCTGCGCCGTAGATACTCCGTCTCGGCATAATCAAGCTGACGCTTGCTTCTGCGCTCGACTTTTCGTATCTTTGACCGTCATGAAATACTACAAGAAACAGAAAATCGGCGAAAACCTGCTCTACGTCATGGTCTGGCTGGCGATTCTGCTCGTACCCATCCTCAACTCGAAGATGATGTCCGAGGTGCACGTCAGCCTCTCCAACATTCTGATCGCATGGCAGCAGATCGCCCCCTATCTGTTCATCTTCATCATCCACAACGCCTTCATCGTGCGCTACGTCAAGCGCCACCAGTACATGCGTTACGTCGTCGTCGACGTGCTCTTCATCTCGGCGGTCTTCTACGGCGTCGACATCCTCGACAGCATACTGGGCGACTTCGCCACGCCGGAGCATCTCATCAGCGCCAAACACGCGTCGTTCACCGACCTGCCCGTCTACTGGAACATCGTGCTGGGACTCTTCATGACCTGCGCCAACACCGCCATCAAGATGATGTACCAGTCGCTGCGCGACGAGCAGGCCATGGAGGAGCTCAAACGACAGAACCTCCAGGCCGAAATGGACTATCTCAAATACCAGATCAACCCCCATTTCTTCATGAATACGCTCAACAACATCCACTCGCTGATCGACATCGACGCCGCCTATGCGCAGGACGCCGTGATCGAGCTGTCGAAGATGATGCGTTACGTCCTCTACGAATCGGGGCACGAGGCCATTACGCTCGAGAAGGACATCCAGTTCATGGAGAACTACATCAAACTGATGCGCATCCGCTACACCGAAGACGTGGATATCCGGTTCGACTACCCGAACGACCTGCCGCACGACGTCACCATACCGCCGCTGCTGCTGATCGTCTTCGTCGAAAACGCCTTCAAGCACGGCATCAGCTATTCGCGGCCGTCGTTCATCCACATCCGGGTGCGCTACATCGACGGGAAGGTCTATTACAGCATCATCAACAGCCGTCATACGGCCGAACCCTCGGGAAAGGACGCGGGTATCGGCCTGGAAAACGTCCGGCGGCGGTTGCAGCTGATCTTCGCCAACCGCCACACGCTCGCGATCGACACCCGCCGGCCCAACATGTATCGTGTCAAACTCATCATCCCCGCTACCTCCCATGATTAAATGCATCGCCATCGACGACGAACCGCTCGCACTGCGCCAGCTGCGCACCTACATCGCACGCGTTCCCTTTCTGGAACTTGCGGGCGAATACCGCAACGCGCTCGAAGCCTCCCGCGCGCTCGAAGAACAGTCCGTGGATCTGATCTTCTGCGACATCAACATGCCCGATCTCAGCGGCATCGATTTCGTGCGCTCGCTCTCCGCGGAGCAGCGGCCGATGATCGTCTTCACGACCGCCTACTCCGAATACGCCGTCGAGGGGTTCAAGCTCGAAGCGATCGACTACCTGCTCAAACCCTTCGGTTTCGACGAGTTCAACCGTGCCGCACAGCGGGCCAAATCGCTCTCCGAGCTCATCCGCAGCCGCCGCGAACATCCCGAAGAGACGACGGAAAGCATCTCGCTGCCGCAGGACAGCCGCGAATTTCTCTCGATCAAGACCGACCACATGGTCTCGCTGGTCAAATTCGAGAACATCATCTACCTGGAAAGCATGGGCGAATACGTGCGCATCCACACGACCGAAGGCAAGACGCTCACCGCGCTCTACCGGCTCAAAAACATGGAAGCGGCGCTGCCCGCCGACACCTTCATGCGCGTACACCGCTCCTACATCGTCAACCTGCGCCGCATCGCCGGCTATGCCAAGGGGCGCATCTTCTTCTCGACCGACGAAAACGACTTCGTTCCCATCGGCGAGAATTACCGCGAAACCTTCGCCGCCTATACCGAGAAAGCCTACAATACGCTTTGAACGAAAAAAGAGACCTCCGCTCGGTCATGCCCCGCCGCTTCTTAAAATTCGAACCCGATCTTGATACTGAACCTACCGCAATCGAGCGAATCGGAATAACCATAACCATCGTAGGCTATCCCTATAACCGATTCCGGCTGCCGAAGCAGCCGAAAACTCGCGAATTCGCCGTATATTTGCAGGCGCTAACCCGAAAACCCCAACGATGACAAACCCGATGCAGACGGCGGAAGCCCGTATTTCGGCATCCGCATTCGCCGACACGAAACCCCACTACGACATCCTCGACGGACTGCGCGGCGTAGCCGCGCTGACCGTCGTCTGCTTCCACCTCTTCGAAGCCTACGCCACGAGCCATCTCGACCAGCGGATCAACCACGGCTATCTGGCCGTCGACTTCTTCTTCATCCTCTCGGGCTTCGTCGTCGGTTACGCCTACGACGACCGCTGGAGGCGCATGTCGGTCGGCGAGTTTCTCAAACGCCGTCTCATCCGCCTGCAACCTATGGTCGTCATCGGCGCACTCATCGGCGCTGCGATGTTCTACACGCAGGGGTGCTCCGTGTGGGACGTCTCGAAGGTCACGGTCGCGGCGCTGCTCGCAGCCACGCTGATGAACGCACTGATGATCCCCGCGACGCCCGGCGTCGAAATCCGGGGCGTCGGCGAGATGTATCCGCTCAACGGCCCCAGCTGGTCGCTCTTCTTCGAGTATATCGGCAACCTTCTCTACGCCTTCCTCCTGCGCAGGCTCCCCACTCGGGCACTCGCCGCATGGGTCGCGCTGGCGGGGTGCGGACTGGCCGCATTCGCCCTGTGGGGGCCTTACGGCGATATCTGCGTGGGATTCGCGCTGACGGGCGACAACATCGTGGGCGGTTCGCTGCGGCTGCTGTTCGCCTTTTCGGCGGGTCTGCTGCTGTCGCGCGTATTCAGACCCGTCGCTGTCAGAGGCGCCTTCTGGATCGGCGGTCTGGCAATCGTCGCCGCAGCGGCCGTGCCGCGCATCGGCGGAAGCGAACATTTGTGGATGAACGGGCTCTACGACGCCTTCTGCGCCATCGTGCTCTTCCCGCTCATCGTCTATATCGGCGCCTCGGGCCGGACGACCGACCGGCTGACCGCCCGCCTCTGCAAATTTCTGGGGGACATCTCCTACCCGCTCTACATGGTGCACTACCCCTTCATCTACCTCTATTACGCATGGGTGAAAAACGAAGGGCTCACCTTCGCGCAGTCGCTGCCCGGCGCGGCGGCGCTCGTCGCAGGGTCGGTGCTGCTGGCCTATCTGTGTCTGAAACTCTACGACGAACCGGTACGGAGGCTCCTCACCCGACGGTTCCTGCCCACACGCAGGTAGCCGCACGGCCTCAGTCGCCCATGCCGGAACCGATCGAAGGGAAGCGGTCGCACTGGCGATACTCGCCTTCTACGAGTTCGTAACAATAATGCGACCGGCCGTTGGTCAGCACCAGATAACGGGCGCCGAGCACCGAGTTGTAGCGCACGGCCTGCGCCAGCACATGCCGGTCGATCGGTATTTCGGGCGCTTTGCATTCGCAGAGCACCAACGGCTGCGCGTCGTCGTCCACCACCACCACATCGGCCCGCTGCGGCGCACCGTTCATCGCCACCGGATACTCCTGCACGATGCGCCGACGGGCTGCGCCGCACCCCGTTTCGAGGTAGGCGATCAGGTGGCGGCGCACCCACTCTTCGGGCGTGAGCACCAGCCACATCGCCCGCAGATCGTCCCACACGAGCGTCCGGTCGCCGCGCCGCGAGGCACGCAATTTGACCGCAGGAAAATTCAATTTGGGGTACGAAGACATCGTGTTCCGAAAAAATTTGTAACTTTACGCAGGACAAATATACGAATTATGCGATACATTCCCCTCGTCACAGCCCTCTTTTCGACGCTCGGCGCCGCCGCCCAGTCCTACGACTCGCCCGCGACGGTGGCCATCGACCGCGACGCCCCCCGCAGCGAGATCGTGGCCTACTCCACGCTGTCCGACGCGCTGACCTTCGACCGCGCCGCATCGCGCTACCTGCGTCCGGTCGCCGACTGGCAGGAGGAGCGCAACGAATCGGGGCGTCTGCTCACGGGCGAGTTCACCATGCCCTTCGCATGGATCGACCGCGAACTCTTCCTGCACGTGGCCTCGGCAGGATCGTCCTACGAGGTGACGGTCAACGGCAAACGTGCGGGATATGTGCAGGACGGCGCGACGCCGGCCGACTTCGACATCACCCGTCTGGCCACGGAAGGGAAAAACCGGGTGACCGTCACGCTCTTCGCACCGGCGGTCGCCGATGCGTTGCAGCGCAATCCCGAAGCCAATCCCGCATTGGGCGAATGCTACGTCATGGCCCAGCCCAAGATGCGCGTGCGCGACGTCGTGGTCGACGCTGCGCTCGCCGACGACGGCAACAACGGCGTGCTGGGGCTGGGTATCGTCATGAAGACCCACTCGCTCAATCCCAAGACCACACGCGTCTACTACGAACTCATCGCCCCCGACTCGACGAAGGTGCTCGACGGCTACAAGGATCTCACGCTCGACATGCGCCGCGAGGATACGGTGCGCATCATGCAGATCGTACCCCGTTCGCAGATGTGGAGCGCCGGACAGCCGAACCTCTACACGCTGATCGTGAAGACACGTTTCGAAGGGCGGATCAACGAATACGTCCCCGTCAAGGTCGGATTCCGCACGGTAGCGGCCGACAAGGGGCGGCTGCTCGTCAACGGGGAACCCGCCGAGTTGCGCGTCAAGGAGTTCGAGGCCGAACCGCAGAGCGGCGAACTGGATACGCTCAGAAAATTGGGTTACAACACGCTGCGGCTGCCTGCGGGACGCCTCTCACGCGAGCTGCTGAACCGTTGCGATTCGCTGGGATTCTATGTCGTCGACCAATTGCCGATCGACACGAGCCGCGCGGGACTATCGCGCAAGGAGGGAGGCAATCCGTCGAACGATCCGCAGTGGCTCGACGCCTACCTCGACCGCACGCAACAGCACTACCACGCCGTGAAGCGCCACCCGTCGATCGTCGCATTCTCGCTCGCCCGCGAGTCGGCCAACGGCATCAACCTCTACGAGAGCTATTTGCGCCTGAAAGAGTTGGAACCCGACCGGCCGGTCATCTACACCGAATCGGGCGGCGAATGGAACAGCGATCGGCTCGACCTGTAATTTTTTTCGAAAGTTTTTTGGAGATTAAAAAATTATTCCTACCTTTGCATTCGCAATCGGATAACGATTGATGCCTCTTTAGCTCAGTTGGTAGAGCACGACACTCTTAATGTTGGGGTCCAGGGTTCGAGCCCCTGAGGGGGTACATCAAAAAAGACTAACAACCTATTATACAGCTTGTTAGTCTTTTTTATTTTGCATATTTGCACCACACTTGCACCATTTTATGTATTAGAGCATTCATCTTTTCCATTTATTAGCCGCATAATATCCCGGTAACGCCACTTGTTTACGCCTCCAATTCTTATGGACTTTAAGTATCCTTCATTATCCCATCTTTGTAAAGTGCGCGGCGTGGTTGCAAGAAGTTTAGCCGCTTCATTGGCATTGAGCATTCGATCTATAAATAAAGACTCTGTTTCATTCTTAGCATCAAGCATTACCTGAGTGTGGAAACGAAGCAAATCCTTACCCGAAACCACATATATTCCTCTCCCTTCTTTAAGAGCTTTTAATAAAATATCATCCATACTTGAATTAAAATAACGGCAACCCCTGTTGCCATCCGTCGATATGTTCTCGAATTTTTCTCTTTACTTCCCGCCACAAGACTGGCAAAGTACTTACTCGGACAGAAGAGATTAAAGCAGGCTGAGAATTTGAAGGATAAGATATTCCCAACCGTTTCTCAGTATCAGTAATCAATTTGGTAAGACTTGCGCGAGTAAAGTTTATGTAGATGATTGATTCATCGCGCACCCCTCCTCTACGTTTTTCTTTTTGCTCTTTCATTGCAAATCCCGAATTAATTACTACCTTTGTTCTTGGGTGAGGGGTGATCTTTCGGGATCGCCTCTTTTTATATCAAACAGTTCACCTGTTCTACTTTCCGGAATATTACATCCGTCCCATCCTCTCGTTCGTACCAACGACAGCTGCCTGTCATCTCGTTGTAAGAGCAATTGCCAAAACGCGCACAATCCCGACATGCACATCCCTCTTTATTTCGATCATACCCTACAACCTCTACGGTCTCGCCTTCATACACGAACCGCTCGCCGACCGGACGGGTGTAACGTTTTTCATCTCTGGGTTTCATGGCTCCCTACCTTTCGAGTTTTACCACCTCGTCCATTCCGACGATACCCCGCCGGCGCAGACGCTTGATGAAGTTCTTTATGTTCAATGCCTGCTCATAGTAACAGTCCTTTTCGACCTTGACACGCGATTTGCGGTCGCTCTCGATCTTCATGTTCTCAGGATTCAGCCACGAATCGGCCGACACCTCCACTTCCGCTCTCGACGCTGTCCGCGTAACCGTATTGAATTTATAGAGGGTATGACCGGGCACCTGAACCAGCTGCCCGATCAGTTTGTATTCGTTCTGCTTTCGTTCGACGGCCTCGATCTGCGCTTTGGCGATCTTATCGTTCGTCACGCCGTCATATGGGGTTAGAATATCCATAGCTCTATTTGTGAATCTCCCGCCATCCGATCGGATCGACTTTGTAATATGTATTAGTTTGTAGCCCAGATTTATAGAATACGCCGACAACCAGGCATTCCCTTCCAGATGGTGTTACCCCCTTTATCAACACCGGTTTTCTGTGGGTTGGAGGACATTTCGGGTCGTTCCACTTGGTCAGCTCTTTGTGCTCGTCTTCGGCCCCGGCAAGATATGCCTGTATCAAATCCTCACAGTAGATGTCCTGTTCGTCGCTTGTGTCCATGCACAACGACATTCCATTCCGTGCATACTCCCGTGCTTTCTCAATCGCTTTCATATCTCGTTTAGTTTATAGTGACCTTTTTTATTCCGAAGTAAAAGTCCTTTTTCTACCAGCCGCAAACAGATAGGCGAAGCCCAACTGCTGTGGTGTGTCTCACTAAACCCGAAAGTTCGAGCGTGTTCAGTCCCTATCACCGACGGCGACACATAATCTTTACCTTTCAGGTAGGATATTATCCACTCTTCGTTTTTATCCAGTTTCATATCTCGTTTAGTTTTTGGATAAATGATCTCAAATCTTCACACAGTACAGGGTGGCAATCCCTGCCGATCCCGCCACAACCGTCCTTGTATTCGCAGGAGGACTTGAATGCCTCTACCGCTTTTTGCCGCATCAGCTGCTCGGTATCCTGCTCGGCGAGTTCGGCCGCACGGGTCATTGCAGCCCGAAGTTGCCATTTGGCATGGTCTGTCATCTCCACCGTGAGATGATCCATACACCCGTCGATAAATTCTTTTGCTTCTTTGCTTTTCATTCCTCGGTTAGTTTTTGGATAAATTCGTCGGCTATCTTTTGGGGCATATCGCCTTGAAAAATGCCGCCCATCATTTCCTTGACAATCTTATGCGCTTTCTCACGCATCCGTTCCTCGGCCTCCTGCTCGGCGATTTCGACACACTCAACCGCTCGGCCCTTCATCATGGAAGGTGCTGCATCACGGCTATTGCCAACGGCATATTTTTCAATAAGCTCTTTTGCTTTTGGGCTTTTCATCATTCACCTCCTTTCAACAATTCAGGGTTGTCGTGGATATTTCCAATCTTTTTAAAGACATAACACCAAATTTCTTCCGGCTTATTATGCGCATCAACAAAACAAAATCCACGTCCCCTATAAGCAATCACGCTACACATCTTAGTTCCCATCATATTTTCCCATTCTACGATGTCCCCCTCCCAAATATCATTTCCGTTCTTGTCTTTCAGCCCTGTGTACTGGCTGACGGTAGATAAATCTACTTCTACCGCAACGACAACGATGCGCCCGTCATCGTTATCCTCAATTGTGCTCTCACTCGTTGCGTGGTAAATGAAGCTCCGACCTTGATTTTCGATCAGGTCGACACCACTTCCCATCCCAAAATATGGGGTCACCGAATATCTCTGCCACATAAGCATAGATTTTACGGGTAACTATTTGACATATTAAGCAGCTCATTTCACCAATTCGAACTCGTAGACCACGACCCACGGATTGCGTTGCCATGTTCCGTAGCCGGATACCTTCTCAATCAGCGAGGCGAAGGCTTCGCGGGGAGTAGGGAATAATTTCCAAGTTCTGCCGTCCTCGGTATCTACATACGATTCTTTGCTCCAATCCTTGCATTTTATGCCGGGAACATAATACCCAATTATCCCGCCTACTACTCCCTCTTTCATGCACTCCGCGTCCGAAATATCCTGCAACCGCTCGCACTTGATTCCGGTGATGCGGATTTGATGGGGCATCAACTCGGCCTTAGTAAGCATCTTGTTCGTCCAACCAGATGGTTTATCATCATCTTCCCAAGCATACGGATTGACACAGTTGGAGTAGTCGAAAATATCTTGATATCTCTGCGCCACGGCCACGACCTCGCCGACCTTGTAGGACAGCTTTTTCTCAGCACATACATCGCCACTACGCCCGATGATTTGGACGTATCCTGCAAAAAATCGTACCTGTACGTCGGAGGTGGACTTGATATTAATCAGCATCATCGCCATGGTCTTTCGACCCTCGATGACCGCCTGCGTCAAGCCGTAGCGGTCGTTGAACATAATCTTTTTCATCCTTTATAACTTTCGAATTCCACACTCTTGAAAATCGCCCGATGATTGCATCAGCAGGCCAACCGTTTTTGAGGACACGTTTTCATATGAATTCAAATTGTAGTTGTTTATTGCGATAACCTACACCCATACAAGCCAAGCCGATTTCGTTATTCGAGAATGTCGTTATCGGGTTTACGGTGCAAGGAAGCGACTGAAATCTACACCAGTCACCGTCGCAATGTTCACAATTAAAGCAAAGTTCCTCGGGAGTACTCCACCAGGCAATGCTTTCAAAATGACCGTGATCTCGGCTCAACTGTTTCCATGTTTCCCAGCGCGAACGGCGCATTTTATCGGACATATCTCCTTTATGCTCACCGAATAATTCACTCCACCTGATTCCCAATGTTACCGTTTTCATAATTTTTCGTATTCATTTATCGTTTCGAATATCCGCAGCGCCACCTGCGGGACTATGGCGTTGCCGTAGGCTTTGATCGACTCGCAGCGCCATGCCGGAAAGGTAATTCCGTCCAGTCCGGCGGAAAGCCCATCATCTGGGCC
>ENA-UOJE01000460-UOJE01000460.1-human-gut-metagenome-genome-assembly--contig:-C23-NODE-460-length-46346-cov-17.731308_pt1 | contig 46346 bp, 74 predicted proteins | sample MGYA00242341_ERZ723888 | MGnify/ENA metagenome assembly ERZ723888 | reverse complement strand
CATCTTAATGAGACATCGGGGATTCGAACCCCGGACAACTTGATTAAAAGTCAAGATGCGTTTCCTTTATTTCCGGTGCTTTGAGACACCTTTGTGGACATTTTGCGGACATTATTCTTTCTCATTACCAAGATTAAGTTCGTGTTCTTTCCTTATTATAATATAAAATATTAGTAAGGAAAATACTCCTTTTACAGATTTTTATTACCCGATATAAACTTTTCCGTCCACGCCAACAGCCAGACATGCGATCGTGGCATCTAGCTTGAACCACACAGATCCGTCATCGAACTTTCTGACATCTACCGGTTTGATGTCAGCACCTTTTCTCAGGTATCCGATACCGCTCTTATTATCACAGGATGTCTTGATCTGGTTGGATAAGTAAATGTACTTGCCATGCTCGCCGTAATAACCGTTGCAGACCGGAACAGATTCTTTGACGCGATACCAGTTACCGGCTTTATATTCCGTCTTGGTTGCACCGGTGCAACTCTCTACTTTCTTATTATAGAGAGCTGCTTCGGCTTTTCTTCTCCGCTGTAATCCCGGTAATGTTTTACCGGCAGCCTTACAGTACTGCTGCATTGCAGACGGGATCTGATTCATTACTCTGCCTGTACACAACTTTTTCACGTTGCCCTGCCCCAGGTTAAAAGCAAAGCTGACCAGTGCATCAAACTGATTCTGATTAAGTTTGTCTGTAAATGGGACATAGGACGGATTGTTGACATACTTTTCAAACTTTGCCACATCATGCTTTAAATACTCTTCTGCCTGCGCCTGTGTGATCTTCATTCCTTTATGTACGCCTGCTGTGTGACCGTACCCGATCGTCCACACACCTGCAGAACACTGATAGGCTGTAAGCCGGCAGCCTTCAAACTGTTTGATAAGGGCAAGACCAGCCTGTCCGATTTTTCTATTTGCCATGATTATTCCTCACTTTCTTTAATCTCTGTTTTGCTGTCTAACAATTTCTGTGTAATATCCAGTCCTGCAATTAAAAACTGCGGCACATTCACATTCATCTCTACCAGATTTTCCAAGATGCTGCGGACCTCATTAATCAAATATGTAGCAAGGGTAAACCATCCAAACAGCAGCACAAAGTTAAGCTGCACGCCTATGACCTCGCCCATTGCCACAAAGCAATTTGATATGAAAAAGGCAAGTCCAATTACAACCCAATACCATACCTTTTTAAAGATGCCCTTTGCTCCGATGGCACTTGACTCATTCTTTTTATAGAATCTTGCCTTGCAGTACCCGGTTGCATAGTCGATCACATTCAGGATCAGGAATCCGGCAAATAAAAACCAGTACTCGCCGAATAGTGTCACCCCGATTGTTGCAATCAGTCCATAGATCATGTTAATTTTGTCAAATTTCATAAAATTTTCCTCTCTTTCTGCCCGTAGGCTTGTTATTTAAAAGAGCCAGCTACACAACACATGGTCATGTAATCGGCTCTTAGGCTCTCACTTTCTTTAATTCTTCAATATCCTGTTGCATTGATTTAATCTGTTCTTTTATCTCTGCATTTTCTTTTTCTATCGCATCTAAGCGGCTCCATAACCTCTGTACCATATGAACAGTAAGGAAAATAAATTCTTGATACCGCAATGCATAATCATAAATGATATTTCCGTCCTCGTCCTTACATGGGACTTTCGAGGACTCGATCGGCATACCATCTTCCTCGGAAAATTCAGTGTATTCATACCGGATGTCTTTGCAGAATCCCGCAAATTGCTTTGCCTCGATTCCCAGTTCCTGCATAGCTGTTTCAACATCCTGTGAAATTGCACCAATATGAACGCGATCACCGTCATTGAAGATGAATGATTTGGGCTGTAGCTTTAAAAATAACTGTTCATACACTTCTGTCAGGTCTTTAATATCATGTTTTTTGTTACGATCAGATGTGTTGATAGTACCCGTTTTTGCGTAAACTGTTTTCCACAATTTGCTCGCAAGCCCCAGATGGACATTGTTCGTGACGTTCGGACAAAATGCGGCATCTGTAAAATTATACTGTTTACCAGAAGCATGAAGATAAACAGGAGCAATAGTGATGTCTGAATACCCACCCATATGCACATTACCACTACTATTGCAACCAATAAGACGTAGGGCATCAGCTCTTCCAGCACCATTTGAATCTACATAATTCACAATGCAATCTAACCATTCACTCTGATTCATTTTTATCGAATTCTCTGGATAAAAATTTTTATTTACAATTAAATCATTTCTAATTGTCGTAGAATACTCGTTTGCAGTATCGCCAATCGTTACATCTCCACCATCTGCATTAATTACTATCTGATTTGGAGTTTTCTCATTTTTTTTACCTTGAATTTCATTATTATCTATCTCTATATGAACCCCAGTAGCAGCTCCACCAACTATCAATGCTGGTCTATTATCAGACGTACCAGATAAATCAGTAGTTTTTGATAAGACAAGTGTTCCTGTAACAGTTCCACCAGTAAGAGCAAGATATTTGCTTAAATCATATGTTGTATTATTATCAGTCAATGTAACTGTAGTGTTACCACTCTGATTCATAGTAAATGAACCTTTGGTTGCACCATTTTGAGTAATTGTTACCTTTCCATTACCTACAGTTGGTATAGTTGGTTTGTTACTTAGATCATTATAACTACCACTAAAAGCTACTGTTTTCAGATCTGCAAACCACTTGGCAATTTTTCCAAACAAAATATTATGTTTTTCTCCGCTTTCGAGATTTTCTCTTGCAGACGCCATAGAAAAAGCTGTGGTATTCTCAGCCGTATCCCCATCAATGGCAACTGCTCCAATATTAGCTGCAGTCAGATCAACATTTCCACGTCGGTAGGATTTTTCCTTTGCTCCTTTGATTCCGGTTACCGGTGTACCGGCAAGCACGTCCCATTTACCATCTGATGTCTTGTAAATATTCGCACCAGCTGGAATCACATTGCCGACTCCCTCTTTAAAATCATCCGTGGTTGTAAATTCGTCTGAAATATTGAACATCCACCCTGTGCTAACATCCGCAAGTGCCGGAAGATCTGCAAATGCAACTGTTCCGTGTGGCTGCAATCCACCTTTAAGTCCTTCTGATACATCTTTTGCCTGCTGATAGTAATACTTGGCATTGTCAGAATCCTCGCCCTCTCTGCTTCCTGTACCACCAACAGCATAACTCTGTGCTTTGGTTGCACTATCTGCTGCAGATTCGGCTTTACCGATGATCTCTGTTGCTTTCTGCGTTGCGATTGTGGCTTTATCTATGGCGGTACTGGCGGACTGGCTGGCAGATGCCGCTTCACTTGTGGCTGTGGCTGCAGACTGACTGGCGGATGTCTCACTGGCTTTTGTGTTAGTCTCGGATATTGCTGCCGCCGTGGCTGACTTCGCCGCTGCTGTCTCTGACGCTTTGGCATTGGTTTCGGATGTTTTTGCCGCTGTTTCACTGGCTTTTGCGGCATTCTCACTTGCTTTGGCGTTTATTTCAGACATTGCCGCTGCCTGCTGGCTTGACTCTGACTTTGCTACTTCCACCTTAATTTTTGCAAGATAGTTTGGCTCCAAGTGTTTTTCCTCGATGCTACCCTCTTTGACGATGGCAGACACTTTTCCATCCTTATCAATATAAAAAGCTACCGTATCAGAATCAAGGAACTCATACTGTGTAATCAGTGCCGACAGGTCTATGTACTGTTTCGTGCCATCGATCAGAGTCAGGATAATCTGCTGTGTGGTCGGGTTATAAACGAAGTTGATTGCGATTTTCTCCATCTGTGTATCAATCGTAATCTTAGAACCGTTCTTTTTTGTGATCGTAATGATTCCGGTCGATTCCTCAAAGGTCACGTCTGCAACAAGGGTAGCCACTTCTGTTTTCGTGGCTTTTGTAGTATCAAGAGTGATTACACGATCATCAATAACGCCAATAGCTGCGTCCATTTTGTTAAGATTGCTTTCATTAAGCGGTGTTTCATCACTCGGGTAATTCTCCCAATTAATAGCACTATGCGCTTTGTTCATGGTCCTCACTCTCCCTTTCCTTTGCAAGCTTCATCTGCTCCCGTTCGGCTATAACATGTCTGTTTGCTTCTTCCTTAATCTGCTGCAGAATATCCTTAAACACTAGGTACTTAGCTTCGATTGGGACATCCTCACACAAATTTGCATAATTTATAATGTCGTTTTCAAATTCCCGGATTTTTGCATTTATCATAGATTTTCCACCTTTTCCTTTAACTGTTCTATCTCGTCATGCTGCAACTGCACTGTGGCAACCAGATCAGCAATCAGTTCCGTATATTTCAGTCCGTAATACTTTTTCCCATTGCTGTCTGAAAACGTTTTTGGACAAATATTCCACCCTTTTTCCGCTTTTTTCAAAACATCCTGTGCTATAAAGCCATGATGAAATCCATCCCTTTCGAAATTATAACGATACGATTTTGCACTTAAAGAATAAATAAACTCCGATGATCGTTTTTTGTCCAAGTCTGAAATTGTATTTTTCATTCTTTTATCTGAGCCGTCAATCACACCCCCTCTAAATCCAGCAACACCGGTATCCCCATCCAGATTAATCATGCAGTGGTCCGTGTCTGTTCCGCCTTTATTTAGTGAGATATGATTATATTGAACGACACATTGATGGTTTGGACTTTCAAGCGTTCCTTCCACTGTTCGAAATCCATCCGTTCCCATCTGTACAAGTGTTCCACTGCGTTTAAATTCAATAAGGTTTTCTACAGACTCTTCCGCTTGAATATGCATATATCCCCCGGTCATTTCCATAGAACCTTTTAATTCAAGCAGTTTTGCTTTAATTTTGATACCCTCGGCTGACTGGTTGATTTCTGAAACAACACTATCCCTTGTAACTTTAGAACTGATCTCCGTTGCGGTCTGTGTAATCGCACTGGACATATTTGATGCAAGCTGTTTAAATTTCTTTAGTAATGTCCACTTATACTTACCACTGCTTATTCCACCGTCCGGTTCGCAGCCATAAAAGTATCCATTTTCCTGATTCAAAAAACTGCATCCATTGTAGTGTGACGATGCCGGATAAGTTTTTTGGGGATTTCCGAAACCATAATATGTAACATCATATTCTTCAATATCCCATGCTTTTAGGGAAGCCGTGACTTCCGAACGAATCTGCGTTGCAGTTACTTCTATTTTACTGGATAACTCGCCTTCTGTTTTACTCGCCCTGGTAACTTCTGCTGTGATATTGTCTGCATTAATTTTAATGGCTGCCGCAAGTTCAACTTCCTGCCCCTGTGCCCTTTTGACTTCTGCTGTAATACTGCTCGCATTTTGCGTGATTCTCGATGATAAACCATCCGTTGTATTTTTAACTTCTGTGCGAATTTCGGTTGCGGTCTGCGTGATCTGTGACTGCAATCCCTTCTCAACATCAGTTATCGTACTCTGTGTCTTTTCAATGGTTCGCTCCAACACATTGCTCTTGCCTTTGAGCTTTAAAATACTTTTCTGTATTCCGTTCGCCCCGTTTGTCCGGTACTCTTCCCCATCCGCTTCCAAATCATCACGCAAAGCCTGTATACCTTTCAGGGTTCTTTTCAGAATATAGGACTCAATCAGTTCATATCTGGTCGGCAGCCGCACTGCATCCCCGACCTCAAGACACGGATTTCCTTTGCAGTCCGCTGTAAACGGGCGGTAAACAATCCCTCTGATCTTGGAAAGGATATTTTTTGCAATGCCTTTCAGTTCTTTTGTGCCTTTGCCATATACAAGAAAATTATCCTCGATCACATAAGCATTGTCTCCCGTACCCACGATCACGCCGATATCATTCTTCTGCTCCCGGATCTGTAACTTATTGATCGTTTTAACAAGAAAATCTTCATATTCAGCCGTTATATATAAATCTTTCCCGATCCGGTTGCTTTTCGGATCTCTTGGGAACAAATCATCTGCCGGATAAAGATCGTTTCTCGGATAAAGTCCCTGTATATTCTGCTCCAGATATATATAATGAAACTTCCCGTCGCGCCCCATGTGCCCCATGCAGCCATTGATCTCACAAATGCAGGACAACACTTCTTTGCCGCTCATAGATTCGCCTATGGTGCTCGATTCCTCTGTATCAGAACTTGTCTCACTGGATGGCGTGACCGCAACTGTTTTTTCAATAGACATGTTGTCATTGATAAGATCAATGTCAGCCTGCTCAATCCCGAAGTGCTTAAAAAAGCTGTCCCGGAATTGCTTCATTGTGACCGGATCATAAACTGTAACAGTCGTAGTTTTTCCATCTTTATCTTTCTGCTGCTCTTTATGGGATGGAAAGACAGTGTTATACCATGCTGCCACATCTGCATTTAAAATGTCATAAAGGGCATCATATGCCACTACATCTCGGTATTTTCTGTCAGCAGTCGGTGTATCGGAATAACCTTTGAATCTTCCTATCAAAAAGGGTTGATCTGTGTGCCCGCCAATTATCATCTTGACGGTCATCCATCTCCCTTTCATTGGAAGAAAAATATTTGATACCTTAAATTTTACAGATCCGGCTTCGACAGCACCAAAAGTCAATTCAGACTGTGAACACAGGCTTTCTGTTAATTCAAACTCTTCCTCATGAAATTCCGTATTTGTGATATGGATTTTCTCATCATCGGAAATAATCTCAAGCTGGACATCAACGCTATTCTGTTTAAATAAATCAGCATATTTAAAATCAATCATCCAATTACACCTCCATATCCGATAAATGCCAGCCGGAATGATCCATACTGGACCGTCCATTCATCTGCATAATCTATCTGATACTCCACGTCGGGCATATAGCAGTCCATCGTTACATAATTGCCGATTTCCGGCATCCATGCGGTAACAAGCGATTTCTTTTCGATTGCATGGGAATATTGGGATCTGATGTTATCCATCAGTGCACGCAATGCTTTCTCATCTATATCTCCCGGCGTTTCCCATTCTGTTTTAATCGAGACGTTGCTCAATGCCTCCCGGTGCAGTATCCCGTTCGCATCCCGGTAAGAATCAAGATCCTGCCCCTTGATACCGCATTTATACTTCTTTGCCTCTATATACCGGAAAGGAACTGTGTAATTGCCTACTTTTATTAAAAAACCGCTGTATGCCATTTATACGCTCCTCTCCTAAAAGTCAAATGCCGGACTTCCGGTTCTCCGGTAATAGTCGTTTGCCTCTTCCTTTACAATTTTGAAAATCTTTCCTTCGTCCGCTACGATCCGCACCGTCTGCACGCCTTTCATCTCACTTGCGATCATTTCTGCAAGCGGTTTCATGTAAGACAGGTTATTTTCGAGTGGAAGTACTGCTTCGCGTCCGGCTTCTCCGATGTTTGCGAGAGTGCTGCCGGTTGTGATACCGCCGTTGGCAAGACGTGGGAGATTTACATTTGGAATTGTCGGGATGCTAGGATGCCATGAGCCTCCTCCTAAGAAATCCGGAACATCAAAACCGATACTATTAAATCCGTTCGTTAATGTGTTAATTCCATCAATGATTTTATTTACCATTGTTTCTATAATTTTTATAATTCCATTTGCTCCATCTTTAACGAAATCTCTTGCAGCATTCCATGCCCCCTTCCAATCTCCATTAATAAGTGCTGTGACAATTTTTATAAGATTTTCTGCATTTTTCAGCACGAAACTAATGCAATCTAAAATGATATCAACTGCTGCTGAAACAAATCCACTTACTTTTTTTGCAATGTCAGATACTTTCGGTGCAAGAGTATTCATTAGCCATATGATGAGAGGCTTTAACACTACTTCCCATAAAGTTTTTATCAAATCTATGACCGCCCCTAATAATCCCATCAAATTGTCTATAACAGGTTTTAGATGCTGTTCATACGTTTCAGTTACTAATTTCGCAATATAATTCAGTACTGGTTGAATATATTCATCCCATAACTTCAACGCTTCTGCCATTATCTCTGATAATCCGTCTCTTACGGAATCGAAAAAAGGTTTTAAATGCTCATCATATAAAGCTGTAAGTCCATCTGTTATTTGTCTTACAATATCACTCAGAACACCTGTTATCTGCTGGATAAATCCAAGTAGATTATTCAAAGTGTTCTTAATACTCTCGCTATTATCTGAAATTGGCGTTACGAGAATATCTAACATGTCTCGGACAAACTTTAAAGCAGTTTCCGTAATAAAAGAAAATGCATCAGCAAATATCTGTATTAGATCCGCCGTAATTTGCTGTCCATTTTCATCTCCAAATACAGAAAAAATATCTGCAATTGTTTCAAATGCTTCAGCTATGAGTGTTGTAATGTCGGATGATATGTTAAAACAATTAATCAAAAACTGTTTTATTCTTCCAGAGTTTTCTTCAAGATAGCTATTTAATCCCCCTAAAAAGTTTTCTGCAATAGTTGTTCCAATACTGATTACAGACGCACTAATACTGCCAAGAGACGTTACAACGGTCTGTGCAAAATTATCTGCTGCGCTCAATACACTTTTGTCAGCAAAAATATCAACAAGCGATTTTCTTATACCCTCTAAACTTTTTTTAATGTTTTCAACCTGTGAGTCAACATCTAAATTATTCCAAGAAGTTTGAAACCCATTAATAAAATCATCTTTTAACTTTTTAAGATAGTCGAAAAACTTCTTATACTTACCTTCAAGCTGATCTATAACACTCTCCTGAGTTGACGTATCAAATGGTTTTATTTCCGTTCCACCGGTGCCACCAGATCCACCAGACCCACTGCCAGACGTCTGATTTTTCGATATAACATTCAATTCATCAAAGGAAGCAAGCGCGCCTTTTGCCTTCTTTGCAGCGTTCGATACAGAGTTTGCATAGTCATCCATAGAATCTGCTGCATCAGAATATCCATCAGCAACATCTTCCGCAGCCGACGCCGTTGTACTCATCTGCTGCATTTGAATGCCAAATATTTTTGACATAATCGCACTGATTGTATTTGCAACATTAATAAGGGCAGCAACAATTTTATTTAAAAATTGGACAACCGGTGTTAATACTGTAATCAGTCCATTTCCAATGATACCCATGAATTCTTTCCACTGTTCAGACAAAATTCTTGTCTGATTCGCCCAGGAATCCTGCGTATCTATAAAATCATCACCTATATAGGATAACTGGCTCATAACATACTGATAACGAAGCATTACTTTCTCTGACTGTGACATTGCAGAATACGATTTTGTTATTCCCTGTTCAAGTGCAAACTGTTTCAAGTTTACCTCGGTCATGACAACGCCATACTGCTTGAGAGTTTCTGTTTCCCCTGTATATATGGATTTCAAGGCAATACTTGCCAGATCCTGTGATACATTGAAAAAGGATGCCATATTAGCAGTCAACTTTGTGAGTTCCAGAGCCATATTCTTAGCATCCTCGGAACTCGTAAGCATTGACTTTCCCATACTCATAAAAGTTGATCCAGTCTGATATGCCATTAATCTGCTCATTCCAAGGTTCTTGATAGCAGATTCTGCCAATGCATCCATTTCACTGCGCATATTACCAAATGCTTTATTCACAACGTTGTCAACTTCTGTTAAGTCAGATGCAAGTTCAATCGCTTCTTTTCCGAATCTTATAAATGCAGTAGCTGATATAGCAAGTCCTAATGTTTTTGCAATTCTTCCAATACTAGACACAATAGAGTTTATTCCTGTGTTGAATTCATTTGTGTTAATTCTTGTATTGATTCTGATTTCTCCATCATACCCACCAGCCATATGCAATCCTCACTCCCTAAACTAATCCCAGTTCCTTTTCTGCTTTCTTCTTTGCTCTGATTTCTGCCATCATCTGATCGTATTCGTCAATCTTTGCTTTTTCATCCTCGGTATACTCTTTCTTTTCTTCCGGCTGTTCTAAGGCATACATTTCCTGCGCTTCCTTAATCGCCTGTCTCTCTTCTTTTCCCATCTTGGATGTGATTTTCTTCCTGCGGATCTCTATAACCTGTTGGAATGATGACTGTTTATAAGGCATATTCCAGAGCAGACCATTGAACATCCACCAGTGCATTTCATCCAAGGAGAGATCGATCCCATATATCTGCCGGAAGTCTGCATAGATACGCCACTGGTCAATGTCGTAATCTACCAGCCTGCGGTTATCTTTTGACGATCCCGGTTTGTCATGGAACCAGCCATTTAGAAACCACTCCACACACTGGCGAAGATCATCCCCGTCCGGGTGCTCCCGTTCGTCGAACAGCAGATAGATCAGTGCATCACTCTTCTCATACTCATTCAGTTCTTTGTCATACTGCACAAGGAATACCTGTATGCCGATACGAAATGACGTATTGACCTTGTACCCGTTCCATTCCTCAGGCAGCGGATCGAGCATGACGTTAATCATACTCGCGCTCCTTTTCTGCCGGAGTTATAGCGTTTTCTGGTCATCTCGTAACGCTTGCCGAAGAGTTTATTCATGACCGGGATGATCTTCTCGACAAATTCCACCAGTGCTGTCTCATCCGGCGTGAAATCTCCATACACGTTTTTTACTGTGTCTTCCCCGAACAGACCGTCGATCTCTGCTGCGATCTGTTTCAGGTACTTCACCCGGATTCTGTTTGCCTGTAAAACCGACTCAACATCAACGTTGTCAGAATCTACCTCATCCTGTGCATGTTCTTTCTTCCATGCTGCCGCCTCTTTCTCACAGTTCTCGGAGATTCTTTCCAGTTTGTTGATGACCTGTCTGAATTGCTCGGCTGTGTCGGCATCTGCGACATTGATACTCAACACGGTAATGACATCCCCGTCCTCATTTTTAATTGCGATTTTTCTGACACCACTGTCTAATACTAATTCTTCCATGGAATTACCATCCTTTCAGAAATCGGGCAGGACTTAAAGGAACCCACCCGATTATGCTAATTTTTGATTAACACCGTTTATTATTTTCCTGATGTACCGGACGCTTTCGCCGCCCATGTAAATGTGCCATCACCGGCGATCGTGATCGTTCCAAGTTCTACCGCACCATTTCCGTTGATCTGAATCGAAGATGTCAGCGTATCGCCGCCGGAGCCGCCTGTGCTTGACGGGCACACCGTAACCGGGACGCGGATGCAATCGCCTGTATTTTTTGTGATGTCTGTTTTGTAATATCTGTAATAATATGTCTCACACTGCTTTCCCGTCGGGAACATTTTGAACATCGTGTCGATTGCAGTCTGCATATCATCAGACATGTAATCACGCTCCGGCGTTGTCGAAAACTCGTATCCCTTTACCGTGTTATTTGCGTTTTTCATGTTGACGTACTGGGTTGACTCTGTATTCGGTCCCCAGTCCTCTGTGATCTCTTTGTAGCCATCGCCCATCTCTACGATCTTGGCTGTACTGCCGATGAGAGTACCAATATCAAGTAATGACACCATGTTGGTACGATCTTCGGCGAAAAACTGTAAGTTCGTTTTCATGTATCTTCCTCCTGTTATTTTTTGTAAAAATACTTCAGTTGTATATTAATGGCATACACAACCGTTTTTTCATCCTGTTCGCCACCATATACCGGGGATGTCCTCGTAATTGACTGTAATGTCAGATGTGGATCTTTAAACTCAATTCCGCTCTCTTCCATCCATGCCGCAAGGTTATTCAACATCTCCTGTGCTTCAATGCTCGCCCTGTTGGTAGTCGGTGAACACTTATAAAGTATCTGAAAAGGCATCTGCGCCACATAGCTGCCACTGACATACTTTTTCAGATATACTGCCCCCTGTATGGGGAATAATCCAATAGATCTATCCGCCTTGATGGAGTTCCATCTTATCGTCGTATTGTCAGCCTTAAACAGCTTGGGATAGTCCGGGTATGCCAGAGCAAGTGCAAGAATGCCTTTCTGTGCGTTCTCTGCATCCCGGATGGTAAGTTTTTCTGGTTCTGCCATTTATACGCCTCCTACTTCAAAATGAGGAAGAATATCCTCATATTTGTCGATGTTCGTTACCTTATAGACATCATCAAAATTGTTTCGCATCCATTCGTAAGCGTCCGTTTCCGGCAGATCAACGGCTGCCTGATCTCCCTTAACAAAAAAATCTTCCGTGGAATGAAATGTGATGTAATTCTTCTTTTCATCCTCCGTCAGTGCATCCCACGCTTTCGGCTCCATGTATGTTTTGTTGACATCACCAATACATACAAACAGCTTTGCCGCATCTGCACTGTCCATACCACTCTTGGAGACGTTCGCGCCCTTGGTTTCCACAAGGTCGACACCCTCAAGCAATGTCGGGTAATATGTTTCTTCCTCGGTTTCTGCATTAAATGAGCGGTTGAATAGTGTGACAGTCTTGTTATCAAAGAATCCCATTACAAGCCACGCTCCTTACCGCATTTAACGCACTTCCAAATATGTTTGCGCCGGTAATGATTTCCACCAATATGCACATCAACATATCCATACGGCACCATCTTGTGTTTGCAGAATAATCTTTTCAAAAGCATCATCACACCCCCGCGTATAACAATCCGGTGCCGGATAAGTATTCACACACCGTGTCATAACACAACCGGTTCTGTGCTACCTTATCCCCCAGCACCTTATCAATAAGTGTCTCATTTGTACCAAAGCTGATTGACCGCCCACCAGAAGACATTGACTTGACATTGCCGCCTTTTTCATCACTGGCATGACTGGTCTTGAAATCTATCTGATAGAGCAGATCTGCAAGTGCACAGGTGGCTTTCTGAATCCGTTCGTCAAATTCTGTTCGGGTATCATCGTTGATGTGTCCATAGGTCAACTGATTCAACTTGCCAGATGCACGATCTTCCCACTTGGGGAAAAGGGATTCCCCGATAGAATCCCCATAATATTTTTCTTTGTAGAAGTCATATGTGGTGTATCCCATCAGAAATCCCCCTTTTTCTTACCCCCTGGTAATAATCTGCGCAATGTTAATTGCTCTTGCCGGGAAGTAATCTGGCTTATCAGAAGAGTTGTTCTGTGCAATTTCCCAGTTTGCCCCTGTCTCCAACTGTGCACCAGTCGGAGAGATCACACCTGTGTTCTTCCACGAAATACCGTATGGAGCAAATACTTTTCTCTGTCTGGTATACAATGTTGTCTCTCCACCATTCTTCGCCGGATTACGATCCATTTCAGATGCAACCTTTACACCGCAGTTTGTGTACTCGATTGCTCCGTTGCCAAGAACATAGGTGGTATATTTTGTATATCCATCCCCCGCACCCTTAGAAGATTCTGCAACTTCCACAGCCGGCATCGTATCGTCAATAAGTACGATCCTGCCGTTTAAGGTAGCAAGCCCCAGATCACGTTCGATACCATCGGCATCTGTATATTTCATGTAATCCAGCAGCTTAAGATTCTCCAGATTTGTAGCGACCACAGAATGCATGATTGCAAGTGAGAAGTTTGCTTTCTTATCTCCCAGTGCTTTCTGCATTGCATTGTTAAGGGTTGTAGGTCCGAAAGTATTTTCTGTTTCTGCAGTAATATCGTAGGTGTGCGCATCTACGAACTTCTTACCCTCTCCGGTACTCATAGAGAACACACCTTTAAGAATGCTAAGAAGCGTATCCTGATCTACATCGTCCCAGAACTCTGCGACCTCTCCGGCTGCTGCGGAATAATCATCCCCCGAAATGTCAGATACAAAATCTTTCTCTGTCCATCCCTGTGCCCTGCCGACAACGATGCGCCCCATAGTGTAATTGCCGCGCTCTTCTGCTGTAATGTCTGTCTTGCCGTCATAATTTACGGTCTTGCCAGATAAACGCGCCTTAATCAGAGTTGTGATAAAGTTACCGCCCTTCTGGTCCGGCAATAAAGGTGCATACTCGCCACGCTCTACGATCGCGCCGCAATGAAGCAGTTCATTTAAACGCATATTCGGAGTCTCGCGCACTGCCGCATCAAATACTTCACCATTGAAATTTACCAAATCAAATAATGCCATGTGTTATTTCTCCTTCTTTCTGTTCAGATATGGCGTAATATCCATATCCGGGTTTTTGTTTTTGAGTTTCATAAGTTCAGCCATAGAAAGTTTTGCCCCATCCGGCTGATTAATTGGATTTCCAACAATCTGGCTGCGGTTCTGCTGCGCCTGGAATGTCTTATCATCAATGAGAATGTCCGGTTTATAATTGCCTTTATCATCCTTGACAATGGCGTCAAACAGATCTGAAATACTTTTTCCGCGTGCTTCATCAGAGTTAAGTTTGTCGACCAGCTGCGCTTTGATCGCGTCTGCTGTGATAGCATTAACAAAATGCTTGTCTGCAAAGAAATCTGTCACAAGGCTGTCGAGTCTTGCCCTTTCGTCTTTCTCTGCGCGCTCCTTACGTTCTGTTTCCAGTGTGGTCGTCAGTTCTGCAATCTTCTGATTCAGTGCATCTGCATCCGGTGCGGAATCTCTCATAGTCTGTAATTCCTTTTCAAGAGTTTCCTGCTTTCCTACAAGTTCCTTATTTTTTTCTTCGAGTTCCTGCGTTTTGGAAAGTTTCTTGTCCAATTCCTGCTTAGAATATAATTCCTCGCCCATACTCTTTTTGATGGATTCTTTCTGCTCATCTGTCAGTGACAGACCAATCTTCTCCAATTCGCTGATTACTTTTACCATGTTCCTTACCTCTTTCTTTCCAAGTTTTTACTCCGGTCAGTCCGGCGCGAATGAGTTGCTATTTACTCCATAGCTGGCAAAATACAAAGAAAAAAGCACGCCCAAAAACAGGACGTGCCTTAACAACATCCTATAATTTTTCTAGGGTAGCGGACGGCTTCCTACGTTCCGTCCGGTGCTTATTTATTTGTTAATATTATTTTATCATGAGTGTGGAATAGATTTGTGCCATTTTTAAGCAAAGAAAAAGAGTCTGTTTCCAAGTTCTCTAAGCACCACCATACTTTACACATTTCGCCTTTTTGCTTTGGCTGCCTTTTGCCCCTGTGCGTATCCAAAGAAAAAAGCATTATTAATTGCTTCATATGTATTTGCACTCGCATTACTGATATGTATAATATTTGACGCAAACATATCATAATTTTTATCAATTTTACCTCTTGTATCGCTTATCACTTTCATAGTATCTTTTATTCTTGCCATAGTGCACCCCCCCCTACCGTGTGATAATATCCAGTGCTAATTGCTCATATGCCGGAATTTTAACAAACTGCTCTCTGACTTCAATTCCTGCCTGATTGAATATTGATTTAACCACCATAGCAATCTCATGTGGACACGCACCCTCTGATTTCATTATGCGTTCAAATAAACGACCAGCATTTGTTGCGCTTTCCAGTGCCGCCGGGGATACTGGGTACTGATATGTAATGGAATGTACTGTCTGCTGTTTAAAATAATTATTTACCAACTGTCTCTGAACAGTCCATGCCAAGTCATCCGTAAAGGACTTTACCAACATAAGATAGCCCTGTTCTGTGATAAGATACATACCATTCGGAGCCGTCACACCAAATTCTTCTTTTGCTTCGAACGAATTTCGTACGAAGTAATCTTCTCCTAAAATAAAATGATTTTTGTTGATATTAAAGTTTCTTCTTGCTGTTCCATCTGGTCTTTCATGCACCCGGTCAATATCTTTAAATGTTATTACACGCTGACCTCTAAATTCCTTAACTACAACTTCTTTTGAGTTAATTTCCACTATTTCATTCTGCATTTTGCAATTCCTCCTTGCAAAAACTGGCGGAATCCCCTATAATGCGAATAGGAAATTCCTATGGTTAATAGGTTCCATTCGAGCAAACACGCACTCGCCAAAGTTATCGTGTTTGCTCTTTTTTTGCTTCCAAATCCCTTTTTACGCAACCAGTAATATAATCTTTCAGCGTAATACCATTCGTGAAACAAAAGATTTTTAACTGCTTGTGAAACTCTTCATCGAGTTCAATTATTACTCTTTTCACTTCTACTCATCTCCTTTCGTGTTTACTATCAGAACACATTCATTATTATATTTTCCAATCAATGCTTTGTCAATATATATTTTTACAATTTATCCAATTTATGTTATTATGTTTCTAGGAGGTACACATATATGATTAGAATAAAAGAATTGCGCACTGAAATGCACAAATCATTACGTGATGTTGCTAATGACTTGAATATATCCTATTCCTCTCTAAGCAAATACGAACGTGGCGATCAACAACCGAGTTATGAAACACTAATACGAATTGCAAATTATTTTAATGTAACAACAGATTACCTAATAGGAATTACTAATTCTAAATCATCAGAAAACAGAACTATATGCGACCAATTAAATCTTTCAGATGAAGCAATCCAAAAATTAAAGCAACTTCCATTAATAATAGATAAATACAATGGAATTTCCCTATCTGATATTTTGAATTTTATAATTATACAACCAGAATTTGAGCATCTATTAAAAAGTATCCTTTTATACAAAATAAGGACCCCTGCCGATTGGTGTAATATGGAAAATTTTCTTAATAAAGATAACGCAACTCCTATCCCTCAGCACCAAATTAAAGAAATAGACAAATTATACATCATACAGCAATTTAATAATATTTTATCTCATGTTCTGGAAGATGAAATTACCACTTACAATACTGTTACCAAAACCAAAAACGATATTACCATTTCCACACGCAAAGAGACCACTTCTGACTAAGCAAGACCTTATTTACAAAAATCCCCGCCTACGTTATGTAAGTGGGGGACTTTATAATGCACATCTGCTCTTAGTATGCTAAAATACTCTTATCTCTTAGTAGAAAGGAGCATCCGCCAATGTCAATAATGCAAAAAATACTCGATTTATTCAAACTTCCAGACGCTACAAATTCCGTCGCATCTGTTCAGATAGCTGCCACATCCACATATACACCAAACCCTAAAATGGAGCAATATTATAAACGTGAAGCACGCAAAAAAGAGAATAACTTAAATATAACCTATCAAGACGTGGCTATTTATGATATGAAACCTTTCGATTTAAAACACCAATTCATTTATGAGCATTTCACATGCATCTGCCTAGATACCTATAATCTTGATAAAGCATACGAATATCTTCATAACGCTAATGCTCTTATCAAACCTTTTTATAAATATTTTAAAGGTACCCTATTACCAAATAAAATTGACACTAATCCTGCTATAGGGAGTAACCTTCCCGTTTCCCATCTTAGACTTACCCCATATACCTCGACCATGCGGAAATGCAAATATCCATTTTATCTGTGGTTAAGTTCTCATGGTAATCATGGCGATTTTTATCTTTATAAATTATATTTTGACCAAAACGGTGATTTTAAAAAAGGAGATTTATCTTTTACCAGTAAAAACGCAACAGTATCCTATCAAATTCAAATCCGCAATGATGGCAACGAAAACTATGTTCGCAGAATTGACAAGACATTATATATTGAACCGTATGGCACTACTATACTCTATATTGATGACCAACGAAGGCAATAAAGAGGAAGCACTATGCTCCCTCTCCTTGACCTTTAGCTTTCAATTTCTCTATTTTTCTTGCAAATTCTGTATCCAATTCTTTAAAAAGTTCTCTGTTTGAATCAAGAACATCTTTCCAGATCCCTTTCCGTTTTGCATCCTCTATAATTTTTTCTTCTTCATCAAGTTTTTTATTTAATAAATTCAAATACTCAGCCTGTGCCTGTCTTTTATTCATTCCGTTATATATAACCTCTAAATATCCAGTCCATAATCTCTGATTGCAGATATCATCATATATAATGACTCTGTATAACCACGAACTTTTTGTTTATCTTCTTCGGATGCATCTGATTTCATAAAATCGGATACCGCTTTTTCGGTTTCAAAATAGTCTTCTTTCGAATATTTTTTCTCTCTTATTTTTGCAATCAGTTTATCTGCTTCACTTGAATTTTCAGTAATAACATATTTTTTATTATACTCTTGAATTGTTTTTAAAAGTCCTTTAATGTCTGCCATTACTGCCACCTTTCAATCTTTCAACAAAGTTCATGACATCCTCGTAATCTTTATTTGAAGCACCTGCTCTTTTCAAATATTCATCAACCCTGTTCTTTAACCATTGATAGCGCTCTGGAAGCGGTACATTATATAATTCTTTTGCAAATTCCATATCTGTACCAAATAAAAAACTATCATTTAATGACTGCAGAACAATTGTTTTATCTTCATAAGCATACGAATTTACAATATTTTTTTCTTTACAAATTTGCTGTTTCAACCATTCCACACTGGTTTCTTCTATATATTCATTTGCATCATATACCTCATGCCTATAATAACTACAAGAACACGAATGCAACATTTCATGCCATATGGTTCCATCGTCAGCCGTATCAATAAGAGAAATATCACAGGACCATTCTTTTGCCCCCAATGTTCCACCAGACATCATTAAATTATCAACAATAATATTCCCACTCCATTTCGACGGTCTATCAGAGTATTGCGTTATCTCATCCTTTATCTGTCGTGCAGTCTGCTCAAGTTCTTTCTTTGTTCTTTTAGTATAACCCACATTCTTCGCTTTTTCCATCGGAACTTTGACAGAATTGCTATAAGCCATTGCCCTGCCGTTCGCCTTTGCCGACTGCGCCCTCTTGAATCCTGCAACCTTGATTCTATCAGCCTGTGTCTGCAATCCATTATCCGCGCAGAATTGCTTATATTTTTGATTTTGTATCCGCAGTTTATAAGCAAGTTTATCATATTGTGGCTGCAACATATCTTTTACATCAGTCTCTGCTATGCCGCTTAACTCTGCCTGTTTTGCCAGCAATTCGCGCTTGGTCTGCCGAATAGCACGCTCCATTGATCTCTGCTGCTGTTGTTTCTCATACAATTCCTGGCTCTCGTGCACATTAATTTTAGGATTTCCATCTGCATCAACATAAGGATTTCGCAGAGACTTATCCCACGGCTTATGGGAATGCCTGCAATTATATCCATGCAGTCCAAGAGGATCTACAACTCTTCCCTGTCCTGTCTTTGGATCTACGGTGTATCCGGTTGCATCTAACAGATTTGGTGCGTCTTTATCACTCCCGACGATTTTATATACTTTTCCCTGCCAATGATCGTGTGATGGTATTCCATCCGGGAACTTTTTGCTATGCCGTGCTCCCATATGTGCCGATACAAGAACATACTCTATTCCTTTTTGCGCTATGTATTGATTAGTTACCTGAGCAGCCGTCTGATTCATAGAAGTAACAACACAACAACGCACTGCCGCTTCTAAAGAACGCCTGGCACCCGTTGGATAATCAATCACAACGCCGCTCTGTGCATATCTGTCAAGCACTTCACATATTGCACTGCTATACGACTGCATACCAGATGCCACACGATAATCTACCTCATTCAGCATATTGAGTAAATCTCTCTGCGTCTGCAACATAGTTGTGCGTGTAAGATTATTCAATTCTCCGAATGTTTTCATCATTTCGGCATTCATTGCCATGATAGCTGCATTATTTTGTAAAGGCGTTTGAATATCTCCAAGCCGTTTTAAAACCTCTGCATCATCAGAGAATGATGTCATAACACTATCACGCAATAAACGCCGCACTTCGTCCCTGCTCTTTCCTGTCATTTTTGAAATTCTTTTTACAATTTCAGTATGATGCAATCCCATCTGCTGGAGTTTCCAAAGTTCCCGATCAGTAGTGCCAGACATTTCCCCGGATTTTATCAAACGCATTGCTATATCACTGATAATCCAATCTTCCAGTTCCTGATACATTTCTATCAGTTTATCTGATTTTCCGTAAAAAAAATCCGGCGTTAACATTATCCTCTTCCTACCTCTCTCTTAACCAAATCAACCCATTCCTGACCATGTGTTTCCTTCGCTCTCTCAAACCAATGATCCGTAGCTTTCGGATGCCCGTTCGCATCGTAGTGCAATGGCCTGCCAGTTGGATATTTCTTTTCTCCGCTGCGCGCCCATGATCTTCCATCCTCTGTCAGATACAATTCTCCCATATACTGATAATGCGCATATGGCACATTCGTCTCAATCAATCCAGGTTCAATAATATTCGTCTTTCCTACCATAGATCCCTGTTGAAACGGCATATATGGAATCATGTCATTCAAGACCTGCATGTCCAGTTTATCCTGTGCGCGTCTAAGATTTCCGTCAATTCTGCTTGTATCAAGCCTTATATTTACGTTTCCAACGGTCCTGTCGTACCTCATTTACATCCCCCATACTGCAATCGCCGCACTTACCATTAAAAATCCCCAGTAAATTGTGTCACATATTTTTTTCTTTTTCCTTGCCTTATCCATTTCTTCTATAAATGAAACACAAAATAAGAGCATGATTATTTTTAGCACCATCTTTATTCCTCCCCGTACAGTCCACCTTTGTCCTCCCCTGCATTTTCTTCGTCACACTCCGCAAACATCTCATCAATCTCTTTATCATTAAATCCCTCATACTCTTTGAGGTATTTTCGTTTACTGTATACACCGTTCATCATAAGCTGATATGCTCTGGTTCGATCCTGTTCAAACGATGCTAACAGATCCTTAAAATAAAATACATCTTCATCCGCTACGCTTTCATCCAGTGCGTTGACGTACCCGCTCGGCATATTAAAAAATACATCGCAGTATTTGTCCAGTGCATATACCAGATTCTTAATCGCAGATTTCAGTGCATTCCTCATATCTGTAATGGTCTCCACGGTCTCGCTGTCGTCACTTTCAATCTCCGTTGCTGTGGTGATCCCTGTCTTGCGATCAAGAACAAACTGCCCCTGTGAGAATCCTGCCTTGGTTGATATCATAGATAAAATGGAATTAATATCTGCAACTCTCTGTTCTGTCAACAGTGTTGGCACATGTTCATTAACCGTATTAGAAGCTTCAACCCCCATCCTCAATCCCTTTACAAATCTTGGAAGTTCAAGTCTTTCCTTATCTCCAGTATTCTTATCGCGTTTCATCAATGCACTTTCATCAATAAATGTAATATGCTGCGAATCATCGACTTCATCATCTTTCCTGCTCCACGCTACATCCAGATTGCACAGTTCCTCGATACAATTCGCAAATACTGCCACGCCCTCCGGTGATGTATAGTCAATGGTGTTGTTATACGGCATCTTGAAATACCCAAACAATGGCTTTTCCACATTGGAGATTGTGACTGATTCCGGTATATTCTTCCACTCCGGTACATCTGCCAGTGCAATGCTGCGCCCCAGACTGTCGCTGCCCTTTGATCTGAAAGCCTTATTCTCAATGGTGTATGTTCTTCCAACTCCTTCTCTATCGTCAGAGATCGAAGATGTAAAGTGCTGATACTCCAATCTGGTATAGTAATCATCTCCCTTGATCTGCCGATCAATAAATATAACCCCAAGGATATCCCCGTTGCTGTTCTTCTCTGTCACTGCAAAGCTGCCCGGCATTACATAGTCGATTGCTCCCGCCGGATTATATGTACCGCTCGGCTTAAAAATAATGCCGCCCGCGCCACAGGCATCCTCTACCTTATCCCGGATGGACTTCCGGATCATTGCACCAATGCACTGATTGATATAATCCGCCCTGTCGCTGCCACTGATCGTCACATTGAGATCCAGACAGGTCTTTTTGCTGGTGTAATAGCAGAGAAACTTTGCAAAATTGATTGTGCGCACAGTCTTGCTCATCCAGTACGGTCTACCCTTAATGATGTTCTGCCACTCGATCTGTGCCATCTCCATCAGATCAGAAGAAATAATATCAACATTAAATTCTTTCTCTGCACTTATTTTGAATAAATTCATGATAAACTCCTTTACTCGTGTGAATATGTTCATATGCCACCGCCTTAAATGCCAAGCTGTTTATATACTTCATCTATCTTGTGCCACTGAATAGCAAGCCAATCAACCATTTCCTCATTTTTTGCCCAACCGCCATTATACCGGTTTGAAGAATCTGATAATCCACTCTCGTTCAAAAATGCATGCACAATTTCATGGCGCAACGTCTTTTTCCTGTATGACTTCTGTTCTTCTTCACTCAGGTCAAAGTATTTTTCTTCTGACATATCCGCAACAACAATCAATTTGCTCTCTTCGCCACAATAACCGGCTAAGCTATTTTCTTCCAGATACTTATCCTCTGATACTTTGTGTGTCTCAATTTTGTATTCTGTTCCGAGAACATTAATCTTCATATTCTCCATCGTCCTCTTCCTCCTCATCTTCGTCTATCTCGTCATCATACAGTCCATTATTGCGGCGACTCTCCATAATCACGCGGTTCAATCCGTAGATCAGTGCCATTGTACAGTCCTCACCAATCTTCGGGTAAGCGTCCGAAAAGCTGCCATCTGCCAACTGCTCATGCTCCAATGTTGTCAACTCATGCGCAAGGTGCGGGCATCGTTCCGGATCAACCACAATCTTTGTGGTCTGCTGCAGCCATTCCCAGCAATAATCCCTTCCCTTGCCGGAACCCCAACGCTTTTTGGCACCGATCGCATTAAATCCCCAATCCTGCAACTCTGCAATGGCATCTGGCCGCGCCGAGTCACATATGATCTCTTCTGTAATGTATTCCTTAATCTTTCGGGCAAATGCGCTGTTCTTGCACCGCTTGGCAAATACCTCCGACACGCAATACAATGTATCTGTGTCCTCGTCATAGTAGGCAACCTCAAATGTTTGCGGGTGCTCAAAACCAAAGTCCAGGCCATAATAGAGAAATGGCAGATTCTCTATCTCTGCGTCCGTGATGGTCCGCTCTTCTACATTGTCGAAGATGCCACCACCAGTACCGGTTACTTCGCCCATATAGTTATTGCGGTAATATAGTGGCTTATGTACCTTGAACCACTCCGCACGCTCAAAGAATCGTTTACCAAGCCACTTCACCGGCACATTGTAATAATAGCTGTGGCAAATCCTGGTCTGCGGTTTATTCCGGCACTCTTCCACGTACTGGTTCATGAAGTTGTTCTTACTCTTCGGTGGGTTGAATATCTTGATATCCAACGCTGGCGTATCAGATCTGAGAAATGTATCTTCGATGTTATCCATCTGCTCCACGCCTGCCATCTCGTCACATTCTTCATGGATCAGCATCTTTACATATCCAAATGGCACATTGAAAGACTTTAAACTGATAGGCTTGTCCGCACCAACGAACATTACCATCTGTCCGGTTGGCTTATATACCGCGCACATTGGAGACTGCTTAAAATCCCAGTTATCCAAATCGTTATAGCGAATGACAGTTTTCATATACTGGTTATACACGGAACCTCGTAAGTCGACCTTGTATCGTCTGGTATATACAATATGCGCCTGTGGATCTTGCCGGATGGTCTCGTATGCCAGGTCTCCCCAGAAGTTGGACTTGATAGAGCCACGACCGCCCTTAGATACAATCTCATGCACATCTATTTCCCCGGCAAATGCTTCATGCACCGTCCGGTATATCTCCACAAAATCGGAAGTAATGTCTGTGATTGGTATCGTCCACAGAGGTGCTTTCTCCCGCTTTTCTTTTTCCTCCCGTTCAATCCTCTGCTTTTCTGCTATCGTCAGTGCTTTTTCCAATCCGTCCATAGCCTTAAGCTGATCGGAGAAGTCCGGTGCGAACCCCAATCCGTCTGTAACCTCGCCTTTTGCAATCTTACTTCTACGCTCTTGGATGTCAGCAAGACTCATAATGTCGCGGTGCTGCTCTTTCTCGATGCGCTCGGTCTGTTTTGCTATATATTCAGAGATGCAACTGTTTGCAACCAACTTATGTGCGTTTCCTCTTGCATACCTTTCCGAATATCCTGCCGCTATAGCTGCCCTCTCCGCATTACCACCATTCTTCACATATTCATCTGCAAATGCTTTCTGCTTCGGTGTGAGTTCTTTCTTCATCCGCTCACCGCCTTATAGATATCTAATAGACAATAGATTACATCCACCATTGAGCAAGTCTTTAATATCTCATAGTCTCTCGTTTTCCATTCTCCACTAAATTTGTTATAACAGTATACTGGTGTAATAATACGATAAGAGGTAATCATGCGGCTCTGCTCTTCCGAATAGAACTGATTTTGATTTATTTTCACAACCATTCCACATTTTATAATAGCTGTCTGTAGTTTTTTCATCTTTCCTTTAAGGTTTGCCACACAATCATCTCCTTTCATGGCAATAAAAAAAGATACCGCATCCATCAAGGACATGGTATCTTTTTACAGGTGTCCGGATTGACCACCGGAGCCTCACATTGCTGTGTGTTCTCCTTCCTAAACTACTACCTGTTGATATGATAATACCATGCCCTCTGCACTCTTTCAATCATTTTTCTTTCTTTTGAACTTACCTCATACGTTCCCTTTTCGTCATGTACATATCCCCTATGTGTATGTGGATCAATCTTTTTTCCGTTCACATTGTGTAAATGCCCTGTATCAATTTGCTTATACCGCTTCTTGTTTTTATCGTAATATGAGATACTTTTTATTTCATTCTTGGTATTTACAACTGCATACACTCGCCCATCTGTCATGGTTTCCATTGGTGCTGTAGCTGATCCATTGTTATAACTAACAAATTTTATATTTCCAGTCTGATATAGTGTTTTATATTCACTGCCATACTTCTTACCTTTATCGCTTAATCCACTACTGGCTCCTCTGCCACCAAAGAACTGCAAATTCTCTACCACTGCGCCACCTCCGCCTCATGCCACTTCTCACTAAACTGCTTGATATGTACAATATTTCCCTTACACTCATCCGGGACTTTGCCACAAAAAATAATCTGTGCCGGCTGCAATCTCTCCACCATATCAAAATAACCATCTAAAAACCGCTGTTTCCCTTCCTCACTGTTCTGTGTTCCTACAGAAGAAACTGCAACAACACCCTGTGTAGGTTCTCCATCAAAGCACCATTCAAACGACTTCCGATCGCTCCAGCAAATCGTAGGAATAACATTGATTCCATGCATCTGCCAGTACGCGCCGAGCCAGTGCTTACGGTAATGGTTATAGATCTGTAACGACTTTGGAAAATCCGTATACAGACTGAAATCCGGTGTCAGCACATACTTAAACCGTTGCAACATTGCCGTGTACTTATCCGGGTCTGTCCATACTCTGGTAAACTGGTAATCATCCAGGAAGAAATGTACTGCCTTATTCTCCGGTTCTTTTGCGTTCCTCGCATAATTGAATCCGATAAATTCTGCATTATCAAATTGTACAGGCTCTAACTCCGGTATGTCATACTGACCAACTCCATCAAATAACATCCTCTGTGCATTTTCGTAATTTCTCTGTGTTTTATACATGGCATAGTCCTTTCCTCATATCATAATTATAGGACAGGTCAAGCATGGATTTGTGCCAACTTTAGGGCATAATAAAAGAGAGGCTGTTATTCCTCTCTTCCCCATACAATCATATACTGCCCGTTCTTTTCTTCCACCAAATGCGCCATTCTCTGCCGCATAAGTCTCTGCGCTGTGCCTTTTCTCCTGTAAAAACTCCTCCTGCTGATTGGGAGAATGCCGTAGTGTGCTTCAAGCATGTCGTAACTGGTCCCAATAATGATTGATTCTGTCAGTTTATCAGCTATGATGCTGTCCACGTTCATGCAGATCTCGTATATTTCTTTTTCATCCACGCACATTCCCCCCCTAAAACTTTCTTTTCCTATTCTTCTCCCTGCCAGATCTTCGGTGTACCATCAGCATTGAGCATAACGGTAAGACCGCCGCCCGTACTTATTTGGATATATAAATACATCACTCCTGTGTCATTATCTGCATAAATAAGATATTCTTGTCCACTTCCCACCAGTACCATTGTGTTTTCCTGTCCCGCACTGACATTTGCTGTATCACTGCATCCGGCAATCAGAAGTGTTGCTGTTATGATGGCTGTTATAAGTTTCTTTCGCACTGCATTAGTCCTCCGTATTTTCCTCATATTCCTCTTTGCTGATGGTCCTGATGCATTCCTCACTCACGCCTAAACTTTTCGCCATGTTTGCAATGGCTCTTTTCACATAGTCGTATGCACTTTCTTCAAAAATCCTTGGCTTTTCTTCTGTGACTGTAAAACCTATATTCTGCTCTGTATATCCAACGGAACCCTCTTCGCCAAACATTTCTGAATCCTTAATTTCAAAGTATAATGATATTCTGATTTTCATTTCATTCATTGTTTTTCCTCTCTTTCTCAAAGTTCATCGATCATCTTTGAGTACTCGTTATACTGTTCTTCCGTCACATCTGCGACATTGTTCAGGAAAAAATATAAATATCCTTTTGAGTACTCGGCTGACCATAGTTTTAATTTGATTTTCTTTTTGGCAATTTCATAATAGAGACCGAAATCCATTATTATATTTTTCATGAGATGACCATTCCTCTCTTCTTGGTTTTGTTATCTGGTTCTAAAATAAACTCATCTGGTTCTCGTCGTACTGGTAAATGCGTCCAGTCATGATCCTCCCTAACTGACGCAATCTCTCCACCCGTGGTTTCTGCTTAAGATTCGCCATATAATTATTATCCACTTCCGGCGGTATGGAAAAATAACATTCCTCCGGTAATGGCAACTGATTTTCTGTGCAGATCTCGTGGATCTTTGACTGATAATAAATGATATGATTCCGTGTCAGATTCATGTTGCATCCATCGGACCAGAACGGATCATTACACCCGTTCTGATTGATAACTTTCCAGTGTTCTATTTCTCTGCGGATGCACTGGCAGTACTCTTTCACTTTATCTTCTGCTGTCTGTATCATGGCAACACCTCCGAAAAATTTAAGGTTTACGCAAACCGGAGCTGTCCGGTCTGCTCTGCTTCTATCTGCATATTTGGCATCCGCTTTGCAACACACAATTCTGGCAAATTTGCTCTGACCAGTGCCGCAGGTATCGGTGGGCATACTGCATTGCCACATCTGCGCACCTGTTCACTTCTTGGATACGTCTTTCCGGTGTAATCATGGTCGATTATGTAATCATCCGGGAATCCTTGACATCCATATAACTCCCTTGGCTCTAGCATCCGCAGTCCGATATCCACGATTTGATAATCGACACCCTCTATCGTAACCAATCCGAATCTATCCCTGGCTGTCACAGTATCAAGCGGCTGTTCTATATCCTGCCCTGTTCCCTGTCCATAGTATTTAATCAGAAACGCTCTGACCTCTCCAAAGTGTCCATCACCGGCGGTAATTGTCGGAATAGGATCACGCATATCTCTTCCATCACAGTGATTGTTCATCTGAATTAAATTCGCCGTAACCACACTGTTATGATCCCATGCTGTCACTGTCGGTAGCGGCTTCTCCATACTTTCTCCTGCACCTTTGTAACCACCATCATAATATTTATGCAGAAACGATGTTACCAGTCCGTATCTATTAGAGCTATCAACTGTCATAATAGGTTCTTCAATCAACTGCCCTCTTACTTCGTCCTTTGCTGTTTCTGAATGGTACTGAATAAGCGTCGGGCTAATAAGGCATTGTTGATTACCTGTGGTGATCGTATGTATCGGATCTCTGCAATTTCCGCCCGGATGATTTGTCGTATTCGTTCCCATGTATGGTGCAAGCATTGGTTCAATCAGACAATGCTCATTTTTGCTCACAATCGTTGTGAGTGGTTCCCGCACATCCTTGCTTCGATCTTTTGTGAATCCGGTCTGCCCGATCTGCACCATATACGGCTCTACAATCCCGTATCCATGCTTCCCGGTTATGGTCGGCATCGGCTCCCGAATATCGTTTGGTCTACGTTCACCGCCGTGGTTGCACTGGATAATAAACGGTTCCGGATTATCAAGGATGAATTTTTTAAATCCTCTGGCTATTCTGTCCATCGTCTTTTGTGCCAGTGGTCTTACTGCCCGGATTCCGTATTTTTCTTTGATTTCTTCTGAAGTATCAAAGATACTTGGACATGGTCGGCTGAAATCAATCTGTGTGTATGCTCCGACATAAGGTTTCAGCAATCCCACCTTTACAGCTTCGCTGTCCGCCGGTCCGTGTGTCGGCTCCGGCCATACAATCGGCTTTCCGTCACACCTTGCAACCATAAAGAATCGTTTGCGCATGGTCGGCGCACCATAATCAGCGGCGATCAACTCACGGAATTCCACTTCATAGCCCAAATTCCGAAGTTGCTGCACGAACCGCTCAAATGTCTTGCCTTGCTTTTCCTTAATCGGATGATGCCCTCTATTTAACGGTCCCCATGTTTTAAACTCTTCCACGTTCTCCAACATGATTACTCTCGGTCTGACAAGCCCCGCCCATCGTAAGGCAACCCATGCAAGACCACGGATATTCTTATCCTTTGGCTTTCCTCCTTTCGCCTTTGAAAAGTGCTTGCAGTCCGGGGAAAACCAGGCAAGTCCGACAGGATGCCCGTTACATGCCTTGACTGGATCAATCGCCCACACATTTTCACAATAATGCTTCGTGTTCGGGTGGTTCGCCTTATGCATCTTAATTGCTTCTGGATCATGATTGATTGCAATGTCTACGCTATATCCGGTTGCAAGTTCTATTCCAGTGGAAGCACCGCCCCCACCGGCAAAATTGTCAACTATCAATTCTCCATGTATCATTTTTTTAAAGGAACCCGGCGCGCCTTTTATCCGGATAGGTTCCGGCTCCTTTCATATTATTGTAGTTTTTACCTCTTTGATGTATAATGATTTTAATTTACACATAAGGAGGAATTTTTATGTCTAAGGATACAACTAATAACTTCAGCGTTTTAAATGCTGATTTGCCAGAATCAGTTGATAATGCATTAAAAAATCTTACAGATTTGCCTTCCAAAAATGTCGGTCAAACATTATCTGATTGTTGGTTTTTAGTCTTTGGCGGTATTTCACAATTAGCCGAAAAACGTAAATTAAAATATGCCAAAGACTTAGAAGAATTTAAGCAATCCTTAAGTTCAAAAATCACTTCTATTCCAAAAGAAAATCGTGTCGAAGCAAATACCCAAATAGTAATGCCTGCATTAGAAAATGCAAAATACTGTGTTGAAGAACCAAGTCTACGTGAAATGTTTGCAAATTTAATTTCATCATCGCTTGATATTGAAAAACAGGATATTGTTCACCCTTCTTTTTCGGATATATTAAAAACCATGACACCACTAGATGCTCAAAACTTAAAACTAATATTTGATAATTATCAGTTACCAATTTGCAATATTGTTAGAACATCTGATAGCCCATCTTTGTATGCCGTGGTGTTGCAAAATATATTTTTAGAAAACTCAGAATGTACTATATATGAACGCCAATCTCTTTCCATCAGTTTTCTATCTAAACAAGGGCTAGTTGAAATTCCTTCATCGCTCTCCATATATGATGACGCTGCTTATTTTAAATATGAGCAATGTGATGAAATGCTACAAATTCAAAATCAATATCCAGATTGTACATTTCAATTACAAAAACGTTTAATAAAACCAACTCCTTTAGGTGTTTCATTTCTCGATATATGTTGTCCTGATTAACTCTTTAAGCATTGCAACGATATCATTTACATAGCTATCTATTATTTTCATATAGTAGATAGCTACAATTTTATTTACAACTAACGCAGTGATGATTGTACAAAGATTATTAATTATAAAGTATTTCATATATTCACCTCATTTCCGTCGGTTTTTCTCAACCTAACCGTACATCAATCTTCTTTTACACTTTTTTCAAATTTGTGTCATACCTTTTTCACGTAGCATAGCTATATTAATAACTGTCAAAAGGAAATAACCTTTTTATATAGATTCTTTTTCATAACTAGCCAGTGGGATTCGTCTTGCTGGCCCCTCCTTCATTTTGAGATTCTTTCAAAATTTCATCTAAGCAGGCATTCCAACCCACCCGACGTATTGATGTGCTGAGATCTTCATAACCAGATTTCAACTCTGGTATCTTCTCCGGCAACTCCCGGAGGGGACACCAATCATGCCGTTTCTCGGTGAATGTGCTTTGTGATAATTTCGAAGCACCATTGTTTAACCCATTCATGAGCTGGCATTTTTTAATTCCTTGAAATTCGTACATGAATTTACACTTACTGCACGATTCCGGCATATCTATTGCCAATATTGCTTTAGGCATATTCACACTCCTTCCGGCTTCTCGCACCGTTCAAACGATATCACCCAAACGTAAGGATTAGCATCCCAGCCGTAGCGGTCAATGTCGGATTTCTTGACGGTGGAGGTCCAAAGTTTTTCCCATTCCATCATCACTTCATCACATTGACTGCACTGTTCTTCTGTCCCATAACAGCACTGCGAACCGCTTTCTCCGTATGTATTAAGACAATCCCAACAATCAGGATAAGCTCCCTCTTTTATCACATCAACCGGCTTCATCTCCTGCAACCGCTCCACCCTCACATTCGTAACCTTGAGCCAGATCCGCGCTGCTTCTTTCGGCATGTAGATGGATGGTTTCCACTTTGTAACATCGGCTATATCATCTTTCTGCCAATCTTCGTAGTAATAGTATCCGTTCGGCGCCTTTTTCCATGTTTCTCGAACATACAGGGTATCACCCGACTCGCAAGGCAACTTAAAAAATTTCTCTCCATACCCATCTGCAAATGTACCTCTACACGATATGTACCCTTTAGGTGTAAAAGCGGTATATCCCCATACTGCATCATCAGGAATAAAGCCTTTCACAATTCTTCTTGTCGCACCCTTTCTTCCGTCCAGAATCGCCCGAACCATTTCTGTATTGAATAAAATCGGTTTAATTGACATCTGTGCATCTCACTTCCTTTGCTGCTCTCATGAGCGGGCACCTATTGCATTTGTTTTCGTCAACAGCATTTGCATACGCGCTCGCCAAAACCTTATGATTTTCCTCTGCCATATGTAACAATCCAATCAATCTGTCTTTTTTCATGTTATTCAGTGTGGAATCCGCCGGAAGCGGTTTCCCGATCACGCCTTTGTCAAACCCGTTAAAATTAACCATCTACTCCGCCACCTTTCACAATCTCGATTGCTTTACTAATAAGGCATACCGTGCAGTCCGATGCTCTACACTCTTCTCCAAAACAATCTTTGTTCACTGGTGATGTCATTATTTTTTCAACTTCTTCCAACTGCTCCACAATCTTGTCCGGGTCATAGGCGGTCGGATATTCTTCTAGTAAATACAATACTGCATTTGTATTTACTAAAGTTCCATTGCTTAAAGTAACCGATTTTAAATCTTTCTTTAGTGCATCAGCATCAATCAGTCTCATCGTTTGCCCTCCTGTCTAATAATTCGCCTGAACTACTTTTACTATTTCCCAAAAGCAAGCATATATCTCTTCGTAACTGTTTTCCCCAGCAATAAGCTGTTGATCAACGATCTCCTGTACCTCTCTTCTTACAGTCATCGCTTTCTGGCATTCTTCCACTGTTCCGATCGTGCGGTACTGTTCAATTTCTTCAAGTGCATTGATTGCCATTGCATAAGCATTTTCAAATGATTTTCCCCATGATGTATCACACGGAATCGCTTTTCCAAGTTCGTTACAATCATATTTTAATTCTTCAATTGCTTCATTCTCCGTCATGACTCTATCTTTCATTTCTGCCAATTCCTCCTGACTGAATTTTGTGTAACCGATTCCACAATTTGTAAATCCTCCCGCTCTATACGCTATGGTTCTCGGCATTCTACACCTTCAACAGTTCCGGGTTATCAATCATGTTTCCGATCACTTCAAAATTCTCTGAATCAAAATCATCCAGTTCCTCGTAGTCATCACAGCGCAGCTCATTCGTACACCATCCGTTTTCATGCCACACGACACGCTTTCTCGTCTCATCTTCTGGAAACCCAACGTCGATATGCCCTGAAAGAATATCATTCTCAAAAATCAGCTTACCGTTCTTATCAGGCATTGCGGTGCACTGGCAGACGGTTTCTGGGTCTACTTCGGCCATGTTCGGGATATCATTGATCATTCCCCATAGGATATATCTTCTCTCCCAGATACCATATAAATATCCTTGTATCCATTCGCCATTATCAATCCGCTTTCCACGGGATAAAAATCTATTCTCCATCACTCTTTCACTCCCTTCGGTGTTATCTTGATCCTCTTCACACAATCCGGGCAGAAATCAAACCCGTTCACTCTTGTGGTGCATTCCGTGCAGATTTTCTTATCACAGGTCATGGTATAACTTTTAAATCCGCTTCCCCGTGCATGTGTAATAACTGTATTTACAGGCATGTCGCACAGCAAAGTTGATTCCTTTTTTTTACAGAACGGGCACAGATCATCTTTCGGTATATGTTTAACTACGTCTCCCATCACGTTCCACCTTTTTTCCTTTTCAAAATCCTCTATGTTCATGCACGGAAAATGAAATACTTCCGGTCTGCTTCATGTAAGTCAATTTTTCTCCGGTCAACTCACATTTATGTTTACGTTCGTTTAAATACTGACATCTTCCATCACAATACATCGCTGTCCCCCTCCATTTCTTTCAACTTGGCTTCGGCTTCCTCTCTGGTAAGGAATATCCTTTCGCCAATGTCGCACGGTAAATAGCAACTCTCACCCATATCAGCGTCATTTATAGCATCAATTCTCATAACAGTTCTGTCTTTATGAATCTGCTTGATATATAACTGGATAACGCGCATCATAATAACTGGCTCTTTCGCTCCTTTATTTACCCGATACAAAGTATCTCCAACCTTGCACGGCAACCGCAGAAGTAATCCCTGCTCTTCGGCTTGCTCTCTATTTGCAAGTCTTTCCGCAATCTCTTCCAGGGCTTTGTATCTTCCATCTTTCGCAAGCTGGGTAATGGTAATTCCCTCATCATCCGGTAAATCTGCTGGATGAAATAAAACTTCTCCATTCTCTGCCACATATGTTAATCTCTTCATGCTATCCCTCACTTTCTGCCTTAAGCCATTGTTCCACCTCTGTAACAGAACACATTGCTACACCGCCCTCAATGGTCTTTACGCTCCCCTGCTCATATGTTTCGATTGAGCAAAGGAAATCTAAAAGTTCATCATCCGTCATGCTCCTGATCCGGTCTGCATTGGTCTGTGGCTTTTCAATATGTGGCTTTTCTGCATCTGTGCTGTACGACTCCGGCAGTGGCATCCAAGCATTTACAAATAATCCATATTTTGCATAGCTTTTGTCATCGTCCCCCGGATAAAATGCACCGTTTCCGTCCTTATCAGCTTCATATCTGCCAATGTCCGGCAATGTAAAATTTTTAAATGAAATCATGATATATTTATCATCCTCCGGCAGTCTCTCTGTTACCGGAATCCACCCACCAGTCTTTTCTTCCTCTGTCAGAATCCTGTTTACCTCTTCCTCTGAAATCACTTTCGTTAGTGGAGAATATCCGCAGGCTTCTGTTAATGATTCAGCTATCCGGCTTTTAATTCCACTCATTTCCATTCTGATCCTCACTTTCTGCAAGTTTGGCATATTTCCAATCGGTCATATGTGCAGGGCTACCAGCACTCCATGATGTTGCTCCCGCTTCCCATGCATACACCATGTTATTTTTGTATTTTGCAAAATATCTCCGTTTCCATTCACTAGATTCACTATCTCTCACAAGAATCGGTGTATCAACTGGAACTCTACTCCAATCAACCTGTGGTTCGACATATTCGCTGTTCGCCCATTCCTTAAGTCCTCTTGTGCAGTCATATTCGATATCGCATGTATCACAAGATGCTTCACAACAAAGCATCGGTTTTCCTGCAACAATGGCTATATGTTTTCCATTGCACGCAATTTCTGCGATCTCTTTTGCATATTTCTCTCTATTCAGCATCTTTCTTCTCCTTCCCGTACCGCAACTGATACGGCACTTCTCTGAATCTTTTCAACGCATCCTGGTCCGGGTGCTTTGTCGGCATTGACAAGTTATTATTCATTTTTCCGATAATTGCGAGGCGTTTCTTACCTTCTTTCCACATTTATATCTCCCCCTGTCTCTTTCCGATTCTGTTCACAAGCTGTTCTGACCTCGTATAAGCCTTATCCAACAGTTCTAAATATTCATCAAAGGAAATCTGTGCTTTTTCAGATAACTCCCTCGGATAACGCTCTAACAAAGCCTTAATGCACTGTTTCATGTCTCCAAAATATCCGATTGTTCGAACGCTTTCTTTTTCATTGCCGTCCTTATCCTGTCCGGCATATCTCTGTCTCAGGGTGTGATTCAGAGAATCAATCTCCACAAAATATCCATCCTGCAGTTCCACAACTAACTTGTCCATCAACCATTCCTCCTATATTTCATACGTCTTTCCGATAAAACGCTTGTCAATGTACTTACATTCCCATTCCAATACGCTTGCGATCCCCGTCATAGTTTCATATCCGGTAGCAAGGCAGTTAATCAAATATCTGATTCTCTCATAAACCTGTCTGATCTGATTCCCCGAAAATTTAAACTGTGTTTTAAGGCAGACACCCAACATAGCAAAATAATTAAATACCTGTGCCAGCAAAAACTTATTTGCCTGTATCATGCAGTTCGGTGCAATCTTTCTCTCTACCAGATAAAAACTCTCACGATACGGAATCTTATTTGTTTCCTCTCTCACGTCAATCTTGCATTTATCTTTCAGATAAAAACAAAGTTCCTCGCCTGTCGTTCCATCCTTTGCATTCTCCACATATGCATCAATGGTCTGCTCAACCTTTATGATTCTTTTGTGTCCGAATCCGAACTTATCATGCAGTGCCTGATATGCCATCATACGGACGTTATAATAGGATTCCTCTATCAGATAATCCGCATTGCTTTGTGCCTTGGCGTGTCTCTGTATTCCGATCAGTTCACTCTTGGAATATCCAAGTGGCTGCATCCGCTTTTTCTTTCTTGCCAGTGCATTACTCATCCCGTACACCTTCTTTCTCTTTTCTTTCCCATTTTTCCATCAGATCAAAAAGTTCTTTTCTTACTTCCGCTTCATGTCCCTTGGCTTTCTTTACAGTATCATCCACGATATCTGTGACATGCTGCCATTGTTCATCTGTTAACGGATAAAACTTACTGATCTGCTGATCGATAAAATCTTTCTTTTTATTCAACCATTCACGTTGTGCATTATTTAAAATAGAAATCACATCCTTTTTGTAAACTTGTGATACCTTTTGTTACTAACAAATTCAGTAAAATCAATACTTGCAGAGATTGGTAACAAGGTAACAAAGTAACAACAATCTTTTTACGCGTAGAAATTATTTTTTTATCTCAATTTTTTCATGAAAAAAAAATTTTAAACTATATAAAAAGTGAAAATCGCATGTTACCTGTGTTACTTGCTACCTCACATCTGTAATTTATTCTACTTAAATGGCAGTTCTTCCTGCTCATCCTCTGATATCTGCATGAAACCATCCTTATCGACCTCAATTCCGTCATCCAGTTTTAAAAACACACACCGGAAGTTCTTTCCCTCGATCTTCTTCTGCTTCGTATACTGCCCTGCCTGGGTCTGGATCTTGCCGTGCCGGTCCGCCCATGATAGAAATGCTTTTTTAGAAAATCCTCCGCCCTCACAGATCCTGTCAAATGCCGGGTTATAGATCACCGCATATCCATTTTCCAAAATGCCCCATTTCTCACAGGCTGTTGCCGCATCAAACCTTGTCTGGTTCATAGCGATCATTCCAAGGATATACTCATAACAGCGCTGATTATCTGACACGTCTGAATAGTCCGTAAGTGTTTCTTTTGCTTCATCCAGGGAAATATATACCCCATCCTTAAAAATGCTTTCTGTGGCGATTTTATCTGCTGTGAGAATTATGCTGAGAGACATTGCCTGCTTCTGCATTTTGTCAGAATCCATTAACCGGTTCATAAATCCCCTTTGTATGTTCCGCAGTTCTGTTTTATCCATGTCCTTAATAACATCCACAAACACCCTGCCGGCAAATCCATAGTTTTTCTTGAGAATCTCAGCCGTACGCTGCGGATCATCATAGATTTTCTGTGAACACTCCAGCTCCAGAATACGGTTGATTGCCCCGCCCTGACTGACATAACTGTTCAATGGCCGTTCACCGTTTGTTATGATGCAGTTCTTCCACCGGTTCTCACGGTTGATTCCAAGCTCTTTATTACTCCGGCTCTTTCCCTTGCCGGAACACAGATCATAAACGATTCCTTCAAAATTCTCCCGTATTCTCGATGATGTTTTACTGGTATCATCAAGCATCATTGGCAGATGATTCAACATATCTGCTTTTGCTTCCAGTGCCACATCCGTTGTCTTGAAATCTCCTATGTACTGTGATTCGTCCGGATTTGCCCAGACAGATGCTGCGAGCATAAGACTGACAGATTTACCGCCCTCAGTTTCTCCCCACAGGTCCACAAAAAATGGAAGTCCTCCAAGCGGTTCGATCAGTACGGATGCAAAGGCTGCAGCAAGCATAAATTTAATTTCTGTTTTTCCGGTTCTGCGAAGTTCTTTCACATGTTCATACCAGGTATCTTCATTACCGCGTTCATGCACCGCATCAAACAGGCTTTTAAACCGACTGTCACCATCAAATACAATATTCTGGTCATATGGAATAAAATCGTTCCCGTTCCATCCAAGTTTACTGGTGGAATTCTGCACCTCGATCAGTGAATCGTTCATATTTTCAATGTCTGACATGTACCGGACCAGGTGCTTTGCATTTTCACTTGTTACGGATATTCCTACACCGGACAACTGGACAATCTTGCTTGCCGACGTGATGACGGTCTTGGGAAATTTTTTTGTATACCATCGCCCGTTCCGTTTATATGCGATCTCAATCTGTTCTTCTCCGGTTTCCAGATTCTTAAGCCTTTTCACTGGAAGAATCGGATGATAACAGGCAAGTACTTCTCCGAACATGTTAAAGGTCCTTACACCGTCATCATCTGCAATCCAGGATCCAGAGTATAATTCATGTCCATCTTCAAAATAATCAAAGTGTGTGTAATTATCTGCAAGTTGCTGCGGATGGCTTTTCTTGGATGATTCAATTTCTTTGAATGTCTTTTTATATGCCCGGAGCATGGTATTGAATTTTTTCAATGTGCCTTTATGTTCTTTATCCAACTGCTCTGCACGTTCCTGGAATGATAAGAGCATTCTTGCCTTTTGAATCTCATCCGGCTCATTAAATATTTCAGTAAATACTTCCTCTGACAGAATAGATTCGGCATCATACTCTTTCAGTAATTTCAACCTATGCCACCCCTTTCCAATTCTTTTTGTAATACCTCATCATGGTGCAGGCAGACCATCAACGCATTCTGACAGTCACACCATACATCCGATAAAGGTTCTGATTTTTTCAGCCATGTAACATATATGCCAATAAGCTGATTATTCAAATCGATTTTTCTTTTTAGACTTTCTTCCTCGCGTTTTCTTTTTTCCTTTGCTTTCTGCATGTGATATATGGTCATTTCAGATGCTTTTGTTGGTTTTTCATAAGTTCCACCAAGGCTGTAAAAAGCTGTCTTAAAATCACAATGTTCCATGCCCTGAATGAATGAAAAAATGTCCCCATTTGCTCCACATCCAAAACAGTTGTACGAATCTTTATATATTTTCATGCTGGCCGTATGATCACCGGTGTGGAACGGGCAGGGAATAAATCCCGCCCTGTTTGGATGAAAATCATATGATTCAACTATGTCACACATGGAATGAGACTGTTTTATTTCATCTACTGTCATTGCTTAGGATCTCCACAATTTTTTTCCCGGTTTCATGCTTTTCACAAAAAACAAAATCAACGTTGTATCTGTCTCTGATCGTGCATAAACTTTTATATAACTGCATCCCGTCTACTGCCTTTTCAGAACACACAGTTTTTACCTTTTTACCAGCAACAGTTTTCCATCGGATCTCATGTTTTCTCGGATTCTGCCAGAAATAAACATCTTCAAGTGTTTTGATATCTTCCCCGTGCTCCACCAGAATCACGATCTTAATATCCTGCTGTATCGCCCGAACCAGTTCAGCTTTAAAACGTTCGTGCTGCTGACAGACATTCCCGCACAGTTCCTGCAAGTCTTTTTTGCGATCAATTACCAGTCTTGGGTTATCCAGAGACTGATAATCGCCTACATACATTTTGGACCGGAAATATTTAACTCCAATGTCATCAAACTGTGTCCGGATCCGTTCCCATTCTTTTTTATGTTCCCTTGTGTCTACTTGTATCTGCAACTAAAACACCTGCCTTAATTGAATGGCAACTCTTCATCGATCCCATCGGGAATATTCATGAAACCATCTGCATCTTTCGGAGCTTTATCATAAAAACTCTGCGCGCTGCCTTTGTATTCCTTATAAGCCTTTGTTTCTGTCGTCTCTGGAATGCCGGCTTTCTCGACCTTGTCAAGCGATACTAAACAACGCATCACACGTTTTCTGACCTCTTTCCCGTTGTAAAAATCCATCTGCTCACCGAATACTCCGCCGATCTTCTTATTTTTAAACTGCGCACCGAAGTTATCGCCCCACTGCGTTGTAAATCCGGTATTGCTGTGCTCTACACAGGTTGTAAATGTCTTAAATGAACGATTGCACTTACCTTCGGCATCTTCTGTTAAAATGTACTGTGTTGCCTGGTTAGGCCATTTCTTATCCGGGCGGATATCATTCTTAAACTGCTCTGTAAAATACCCCGGTTGCGCATCATCTGGTGCAAAATCAAAAAGTACAACAATCATATCTTTTCCACTTTTCGATTTTGTTTCACTGACCTGCTTAATGATCAGTTTATGCCCGCCTAGATCTACCGGAGTAAACTCTCCGCCTGCCGGTGTCTCATCGTAATTATTTGGTTTCTGCATTATTTTACTTACCTCCGATTTCGTAATAATCTCTGATTGCTTTTTCAACTAACAGCATGTCATTATCAATGACCGCATCCTCAAACATGCCGATCGGCGACTTGCTGACTGCTCCATCTGCCGCCTGAGTGACAAATAAATGCTTATTTGACTCTACAATGCACCGCAGCACGATTGTAAACATACCCTCGATGCACACCTTTTCGTCTAACAGCTTTCCAATGGTTTTCGGTTTAATCTCTCCGAGTTCATTTGCTTCCTCATGCATGATCACATAAACAATCTTATCTGCCGGGACTTTCTCAATAATGAACTGGATCAGATTCCAGAAGTGATCACCGATCTGATTGTATAAAGTGAAAACTCCATTACCGCCACCTGCAGCACTATGTTTGCTCATGAACATATTTGTGATCAGATATCCGGCATCATCAATCACAATGTTCTTTGCCTTGGACTGGATCAAACACTTCATTACCGTCTGATAATCATCCGTGTTCCATCCATCGATCTTCCCTTTAAATGGAAGTGGTTTATTTAAAACCCTTATAAGGTTCCAATCCGGATTTCCTGCGCAATTCCTAAGGCTTGCACTCTTTCCCATACCGGATTTTCCAATAATAAGTACCGGGATTGCCATTACTCTTCCTCCTCTTCTTTAATAACCGCATTATCCGCAGCCGCTTTAATAAAGGAAGATGCTAACTCTTTTATACTGACACTTGCTTCCAGTTTTTTAGCTATCCCCTCTAAAATATCGCAGGCTTCCTCATCAATCCGGATGACTCCTCCACCTTTTGCCTTATCTCTCGCAATAAGCTGTGTCTTTTTCTTTGTTTTAATTACTATTTCCATCTTTCTCTCCTATCTGACTGTCCAAAATGGCAGTCCCATTACCATTTCAGCTCATTTAATTGACATGCTCTTTCCTTCTACAATCTCTGCACCTGCCACACTGGTTCCTGCCTTTATCGCAGCCTTAATAGCATTTTTATCTACTGTAGGATCTGCAAACTTTAAATACTCTTTAGGAATCGCCGTCATATCCGTAACATTGACACTGGATGTCTTTCTGAATGAAATTGCTACCCTTGGTGTTGAAAATTTCTGTCCGGCAAGATAAGTTGCGAGGTATTTCTTAAGCAATTCAGCCTTGTTTTCCGCTGCTTTCTGTCTCTCTGCAAATGACTGCTTTTCTGCCTTTAATGCCTCAGCATCCGCTGTCAAATTTTTAATATAAAGAGCGATATTCTCAATCTTCGTGTCACGCTCCATTTCCAGCTGGTCCAATCTATCAGAATCAAGGATCTCCCCTGTCTCCTGATCCCAACAGTTCATGATTTCATTTTCAATCTCAAATAAATTCATATTTACCACCTTTCATTTTCCCATTTCTCGTACATTTCTTCATCCAAACGCATCTCTGCCATTTCTTCCTCTCTGGCCAGACGTTCATATAAACGATGTATTCTTGCCTGCTCCGCTTCCTGTTCGTCAAACAGATCTGCATTATCCGGTATATATTCCATCAGTACACCTCATAACGCTCATGCTTTTCGATTCTAAGGACATCATCGTTACTCACTCTTGATAAATTGATTCCTTCAATCTCATGAATGTTCATTGTCAGATAACCATCTGCCGACATTGTTAAAGAAAGCAGGCTGTCGATTTTGTGATTTTCCAGCGTATTTTTAATACAATTAATTGCTGGGATAACTGCCTGTGCGATCAATTTAAACTCTTCTAATTGCTTGTCCTTTTCATTCATTTGCTTTTTCCTCACTTTCATGTTAAAATACATCAAAAGGATTTTTCTAAATCCTCTTGGTAAATAGCACCTGTCCTCGCCAAAGTTCAGGGTGCTATTTTTTTGTCCTCGATCAACTCCATATCCCCATCCAGCTTGTCCGCCTGATGAAAACAAAACATCTCGATCTGCATCTCTCTTCTGCGCTCCGACAGAACTCTCAACCCATATCCCGCTCCGACGATAAATCCGCCAAGGATACAAACTGCTCCGGCGTAGTACATGTATACTCCGTCACTGTCGAGGCAGCACATGGCAAGCATTGATATAATCCCGCCGGTTGCCATGATGATTTTAGATAAACGTCTCACACACTATCACCTCCCTGTTCCCGTTGTTCTAAGTCTCCACTTTTCAAAAACCTCTGTGTCAAATAAAATCGGACTGTTTCTTGCCGGAGTCGCTTTCCACGCATAGTTTTGTCCTTTTCTGCGGTATGCATAAAGTAAGTACTCACGCGGAAATCCCATTTTTTCAAGCTCTGTCGCTCTCATAACCGGCTTAGGGTAAATCATCTAACCACCTCCTACTCTGTTGGAATGCCGATCACACTCTCCATCAGATCAATGTGATCTACGGTTATATGTACCTCGGTATGCGGATCATGGTTCTTTTTCAACCAGTCGACTACCGGCTTACACAGTTTTTCTAACTCTTCTACTTCGCTCATATTTCTCCTTTCTCGTTACATTTCTTTATTTCTCCATCTGTGGTATGATCTCCTTACAGGACGTTGCCGCGTCCGAGTATCATGAAAGGAGATATGCTTATGTCTGAGAAATTACATGACTTAACAATTCTTTATTTGCAAAAGTCAGATATTTCAAACCTCACCCCGGAACAGCTTTTTGACAAGTACAATGAGGTCTACAATCAAATGAAGGCTTATCAAAAATCCAATAAAGACTCGAATGTCGCTGTTCTTAAGTGATTTATACAGCTCTGCTAAAGCTGTTGATTCTCCACTAAGATCTTCACTGCAGGACTCCTTTGCTATCTTTTCCATCTGATATCGAAGGAGTTCCTTCTCTGTAGCTTCAGAAATTTTAATTCCTTTTCTATATTTCACTCAATCATCTCCCTTCTTATACAGTTCGTTCACTGAAACCCCCAGTGCCAATGCAATGTCTGGAATATACTCAGCCATAATGGCTTTTCTTTCATTCAACATTGAGCTGAACGCATTCGGTGTAAATCCCGCTTTTTCGGCAACAACACACTGTTTAAGTCCCTTCGAACGAATAACCCGTCTTATGTTATTGATAATCATCTGGTTATTACTCACTTGGTGTTTTTCTCTCCTTTCTTCAAGTTTCTTGGTGATGCAATCATGATACTATTAGTTTCTTGGTTTGTCAATACTTTTTTAACAAGTTTTTTGGTGTTTTATCTTGACGATACAAGATAAAAATAGTAATATTCAAATATAGATATAGGAGGTGCTTATGGGACTTTCAAATAGGTTAAAAGAGCGCAGAGAACAATTGGGATTAACTCAAAGCGAGGTTGCTTCTTTATTAGGGATAACACCAGGTGCAGTTGGAAATTATGAAAACGGTGTCAGTACACCTAAAGCAGATATTCTTTTTAAGGTTTTCGATGCTTTAAAATGTGACGCAAATTATTTATTTCAAGATGAAATGAATGAACGTTCTCAGGAGGATGCTGCCACCCCTTTAGAAATGGAACACCTTGTAAAAAAATACCGTGACCTCGATGAGCATGGTAAAAAAATGGTTGATTTTACTTTAAAGGAAGAATATGAACGCTCTGTTGCAGAAAAGAAGAAATCAGACAATATTGTCCCTATGGCGGTTAAAGAATCTTCTGATTATGAGCTTAATGCCGCGCACGCCGACGATTACATGGGTGCACCGGATGAATTAAAAACAGCAGAAGAAAAAATGCTTGATGAAGATTTCTAGTCCGTTTTATCGGACACTTAATATGTTATACTGTTGCGGGAGGTGAATCACATGACATATGAAGAACTTCTTATAGAAGCAGATGCAAACAATCTCACTGTAAAGGAAAAGCCGCTTCCAATCAGTAAGGGGCGAATTAAGGGCAATCGAATTGCTATACGAAAAGACATGACTGAAACAGAAAAAGCCTGTGTACTAGCAGAAGAGCTCGGACATTATTATACTGCCGTTGGTAACATCCTTGACCAATCTTCCATAGAAAACCGAAAGCAGGAAATGCAAGGTAGGATCCTTGCTTATAATAAACAGGTTGGTCTTCGCGGTATCATCGATGCATATTTGCACAACTGCAAAAACCTGTTTGAAACAGCAGAATATCTTGGAGTTACCGAAGAGTTTTTAAACGACAGCCTAACATACTACACAAATAAATACGGTGTATGCACACAGGTTGATAATTATGTTATATTTTTTCAACCGAATATAGGAGTTATGGAATTAATCTAAAGAAAAGAGGAATATATTATGAAATGTCCAAATTGTGGAGCTGAAGGAAATGGGAAATTTTGTGAATACTGTGGTTGTGAGTTACCGCGAAACACCCCTGACACCATATTAAATAACCAAACCAATAGTACCGTAATTAATAATTACTACTCTGCACCACAGCAAACACCAACACCCAATCAAACTGTCAGCCGTCCTTATATACAGGCTCCTGCCGTCAGTGGGAAAAACCAGACAGTTGCACTTGTATTGTGTATATTTCTCGGTTTTTTTGGTGCTCATTATTTTTATGTTGGAAAAGCTAAAATAGGAATCTTATATCTTCTCACCATGGGTTTATTTGGAATTGGTTGGCTCGTAGATATATTTAGAATCGCAACTGGTTCTTTTAAAGATATCTCGGGATTATGCTTAAAAAAAGCTGTTTCCTCATCTCATACCCCCGCTACTTATAGTTCATCCACAACAGTTATATCTGCAGGGACGATGGATTTGAACAAACCATATGATAATATGGATGGTCATGAGTTTGAATATTTTTGTGGTGATCTATTAAAGAAAAATGAATTTTCAAATGTTGAAGTCACAAGAGGAAGTGGCGATCAAGGTATTGATATTATTGCTTATAAAGATGGGGTAAAATATGGTATCCAATGCAAATGCTATTCCCAAAACATAGGCAATAAAGCGGTACAAGAAGCGTTTGCCGGCAAAACCTTTTATGATTGCCATGTTGCCGCTGTATTAACTAATCAGTATTTTACCAGAAGTGCAAAAGAACTGGCAGAACATAACGGTGTCTTACTTTGGGATAGGAATAAATTAGAAGAATTGATTGGAAAAGCAAATAATAATTAATGATGTACACCTTGCATTTACCACTTAGTTATAGGGGGACACATGAGTTTAATATTAGGATATGCAAACAAAGACAACGCAATTATTATGAGTGATGGACGCGCTGGCGAAAATGGAAGCCTTTCCGAATTTTATAATAAAACCAGAAAAATAAACGGCAATATAATAATTGGTTTTGCTGGATTTGCAGAACCAATAGAACATTTTCTGAATCATGTTATAAAAGAAATGGGGACAGAGATAAATCAATATTATATGGATGATTTCTGGGAGATTATGACATTTCATATGAATAACAAAGAGACCCAATCACATTTAAAATCAACCTTTATAATTATTGGACGGACTAGCAATAATGAAATGTATACTTCTACAATAGGTAATTCTACAAATTATATTTTAGAAAAGCATTTAGTTACCTCTGCTCCAAGAATATGTTCCATAGGCGGCACTATTGACGGAAAAATAATAAATGACATTTATACAAAAAACATAACACAGTACCATGTTCCAATTAAAGAATGTATGCAGACAACAGTTTACGAAGTCGCAAAATTAGATTGTTCTGTTAATGTCAACTGTTTCAGTACTGCCATATAATTGTCGTTCATCCTCCGGCAATTCAGCTGTAAAATAAGAATCATTTATATCCATACATGTTTCATTATGTGGATCGTAGTCAGACCAGTTAATCGGATTATACTGTTTATTTATCATTGGCACACCTCCGTTATAATAACTACTCATATTATAACGTGATTGAATAACTATTTTGTGCCATATGAATTTTGATAAATAAAAACCGCCCCAGTGCTACCAACACCAGAGCGGCAAACATTGCTCCGAAAAGCAATATCCTAGACAAAGCATATTATACCTTTCGGAGCAGCCAAACGCAAGCGGAACACCCGTTCTCTGCTGGCTGTTATTTTTATACCCAAAAAAACGGGTCGATTTCGACACCTTTAATATCAGAAAGGATGATACATATGGCAAAAGCAAAATACATTAAAAACTCCCGTGGCGAGTATGAAACCAAGATCTGGGATGGTACTTACAATACAGATGGCAGTAAGCATCGTAAACGTCTCGTCTCAAAGAAATCCAGTGCTGATCTGGAGCGACAGGTAAATCAGTTGAAAAACGATGTGGAAAATGGTCAGTATGTTCAGGGAACCGACGTGACTTTTTTAGAATATGCCCGAAGCTGGCTCCTCACAAAAAAGGCTGCCCGTGAAATGAATACTCGAAAAATGTACGAAAATATTATAGAAACGCACCTTTCATTTTTGGAAGATGTACGTCTGTCCGACATACGAAACAGCCATTTCCAGTTAGCTATCAACAATGCACTGGATAAGCCGCGGACTTGTGAACAAATAGAAGTTACTTTTAAACAGATCATGAAAATGGCTGTAGCTGATAATTATATCGGCATCGGAATGTACGACAAGATCTGCGCAGACATCAATCTGCCAAAGTATGTCAAAAAAGAAAAACGCCCTCTCACGTCCGAGGAAAAAGAAGCTATTTCAAAGGCAGATTTCACAAACAGGGAGAAAGCGTTTATCTATATCATATATTCCTGTGGATTACGCCGTGGGGAAGCTCTGGCTCTATCAAAATTCGACTTTAAATCGGTAGGTGGCAAATACTCTGTCTCGATCACAAAAACGCTTATTTTCCCGAAAAACACGTCTGAGATCAAGCAGATGCCAAAAAGCGATCACGGATTTCGGTCTGTTCCAATCCCGGATACTACCGCAGCCTTCTTAAAAGAGTACATCTCTACTCTTCCCGGTACATATCTGTTTACCTGTCGTGACGGATCAAACATAACGCATTCCGCTTATGTAAAAATGTGGGCGTCCATCGTAAAGAAAATAAATTATGCTGCAGGCGGTACTGATACTTTTCCGGTTGTGTCCGGTCTAACTGCACACATCTTCCGACACAATTACTGCACGAACCTGTGTTACCAGGTACCGGCGATCAGTATAAAGAAAATTGCTCAGCTAATGGGAGATACAGAGAAAATGGTACTGGATGTATATAATCACATCATGGAAGAAAAAGAAGATGCCGCAGCCGTTGTAAATGATGTTTTGGCAATCTGATTTGCGGACACAATGCGGACATTAGGGTCAAAAAACACCTTGCGGACGCAATGCGGACATTAAAAACCATCAACTTTTGATTACTTTTTACTACTTTAAAAATCACAAAAAAATAGCGGAAAGCCTTGATTTTACTGGCTTTCCGCTATTTTCATCTTAATGAGACATCGGGGATTCGAACCCCGGACAACTTGATTAAAAGTCAAG
>ENA-UOJE01000459-UOJE01000459.1-human-gut-metagenome-genome-assembly--contig:-C23-NODE-459-length-46518-cov-8.294622_pt1 | contig 46518 bp, 35 predicted proteins | sample MGYA00242341_ERZ723888 | MGnify/ENA metagenome assembly ERZ723888 | reverse complement strand
TAAGAAAGAGGCTTTGGCGGAATTCAAGGACGGCATGTGCGTTCTCATCAGCGGGATCTATGAGTATGACGACTTTGCCAAGAACAATATCCTTACCCCCAAAGCCATGTCTATTGTCGCCAAATATGTCAAAAAAGATCTGGCAAAAGAAAAGCGGGTAGAACTGCATCTCCACTCCAAAATGTCCTCCATGGATGGTATCAGCAACGCGGAGGATATGATTCTGCGGGCGGCTTCCTGGGGGCATCAAGCTATTGCCATCACCGATCACGGTGTGGTGCAGGCTTTCCCGGAAGCGATGAACGCAGCGGCGAAAGCCAAGAAAAAAGGGTTGAATATCAAGATTCTCTACGGTGTAGAGGCTTATTACATAAACGATAGTATTCCGGTGGTGGACGGCCAGGCGGATGAAGGACTGGACGGCGAATTCATCGTCTTTGATACCGAAACCACCGGCCTCAGCGCTCAAAACGACCGGCTGACGGAAATCGGCGCTGTCAGGATGAAAAACGGTGAAATACTGGAGGAGTTCGATACTTTTGTCAATCCTGAACGGCCGATTCCTCCCAAAATCACCGAGCTGACTGGTATCAATGACGATATGGTGCGGGACGCGCCGAAGGAAAAGGAAGCCTTGGAGGCATTTTACGCCTTCTGTGGAGATTGCCGGGTGCTGGTGGCCCACAACGCGCCATTTGACGCATCCTTTATCCGGGCTGCAGCCGGACGCAGTGGTCTGGATTATCCATATTCTACGGTGGATACCGTCGCTATCTGCCGTGCCCTCTATCCCGGGTTGAAGAATCACAAGCTGGATACAGTAGCCAATCACCTCAAACTGGATCCCTTCAATCACCATCGCGCCTGCGACGACGCCCGGGTACTGGCGCAGATCTTCCAGCATCTGATCAAGGATATGAAGGAAACCCGGAATATCGAATCGGTAGGGGGAATCAACACCCTTCTTTCCGGCGTGGACACCCGCAAGGTTCGTCCCTATCATCTGATTATTCTGGCAAAAAATCTGACAGGACTGAAAAATCTCTATAAACTGGTTTCTTGGTCCCATCTGCACAACTATTATAAAAAACCCCGGATTACCAAAACCAAGCTGCAGGAATATCGGGAAGGGCTTATTATCGGTAGCGCCTGTGAACAGGGCGAACTCTTTAAGGCGGTGCTGGAAGGCAAGCCTTTCGGTACTTTGCTGGATATCGCCAAGTTTTATGATTTCCTTGAGATTCAGCCTCTGGGCAACAATCGCTTCATGCTGCGAGAAGGGATCGCCCGGGACGAGGAACAGCTCAAGGACTTCAACCGCACCATTGTGCGGTTGGGGGAAAAGCTGAATATTCCTGTATGCGCCACTTGTGACGTCCATTTCATGGATCCTGAGGACGAGGTTTATCGCCGTATTCTGATGGCGGGGCAGGGCTTCAGCGACGCAGACCAACAAGCTCCCCTTTATCTGCGCACTACGGAGGAGATGCTGAAGGAATTTGACTATCTCGGTAAGGAAAAAGCCTATGAGGTGGTGGTGACAAACACCAACCGCATTGCCGATCTGGTAGATAATTTCCGTCCGATTCCAGAAGGCACCTTTCCTCCTCACATCGATGGGGCTGACCAGCAGCTGGAAGAGATCACTTGGGGCCGGGCCAAGGAAATCTACGGCGATCCGGTACCGGAGCTGGTTGCAAAACGGTTGGACCGTGAATTAACATCTATCATCAAGCATGGCTTCGCTGTGCTATACATGATCGCCCAGAAGCTGGTGAAAAACTCAGTGGATAACGGCTATCTGGTTGGGTCACGAGGATCGGTGGGGTCCTCCTTTGTGGCGAACATGGCTGGTATCTCCGAAGTTAATCCGCTGGCGCCTCATTATGTCTGCAAGAAGTGCAAATATTCCGAATTTTTCACCGACGGCTCGGTGGGATCGGGTTTTGATCTACCGGATAAAAATTGTCCGGTCTGCGGTGAGCCTCTGATGCGGGATGGGCATGAGATTCCTTTTGAAACCTTTCTGGGTTTTGATGGAGATAAGGCGCCGGATATCGACCTGAACTTCGCCAGCGAATATCAGCTGCGGGCTCACAAATACACGGAATCCCTTTTCGGCAGCGACCATGTGTTCAAAGCCGGTACCATTTCCACCGTGGCAGATAAAACGGCTTTCGGTTACGTGAAGAAGTACGCGGAGGAGCGAGGCATTAACTACGGGAATGCGGAGCTGACTCGGCTCTCTATCGGCTGTACCGGCATCAAACGAACCACCGGTCAGCATCCCGGCGGCATGGTGGTGGTGCCCAATGATTATGAAGCGGAGGATTTCTGTCCGGTGCAGCATCCGGCGGACGATCCCAACTCGGATATCATCACCACTCACTTCGATTTCCATTCTATCCACGACACCATCCTAAAGCTGGATAACCTGGGGCACGTGATTCCTACCATCTACAAATATTTGGAGGAGTACACCGGCATCAGCGTGATGGATGTCAATATGTCCGATCCGCAGGTATACAAGCTGTTCACCTCACCGGAGCCTTTGGGCCTGAAGCCAGAGGACATCGACTGCGATACCGGCACCCTCTCCATCCCTGAAATGGGCACCCCTTTTGTACGGCAGATGCTGCTGGATTGTAAACCCAAGACCTTTGCCGATCTGCTGCAGATTTCCGGCCTTTCCCACGGAACCGACGTGTGGCTGGGCAATGCACAGGAATTGATCAAGGCAGGTACCTGTACCATTTCCAATGTCATCGGTACGCGGGACAGCATCATGACCTATCTGATGCACAAAGGTCTGGAACCGAAGATGGCTTTTAAAATCATGGAAATCGTGCGGAAAGGCAACGCCACCAGACTGCTCACCGAGGAGCATTTCACTGCCATGCGGGAACATGGCGTACCGCAGTGGTACATCGATTCCTGCATGAAGATCAAATACATGTTCCCTAAAGCCCACGCCGCCGCTTATATTATCGCCGCCCTGCGGGTTGCTTGGTACAAGGTGCATTATCCGGCGGAATACTATGCCGCTTATTTTACCGGTCGGGGAGAAGATTTTGAGGCGGAAACGGTACAGCAGGGGAAAATGGCTGTCAAGCAGAAGATGGAGGAAATTAAGAGCCGGGGCAAGGAGGCTTCAGCTAAAGAACTTTCTCTGGTAGATACTTTACAGGTGGTTTACGAAGCTATGCAGCGCGGAGTAGAATTCCTTCCTGTCCATCTGTATAAATCCCACACCTATAAATTCCTCATGGAAGAGGGGAAAATTCGCCTGCCTTTCAGCTCAGTGAAAGGCTTGGGAGGTGCCGCCGCGCAGGGAATGGTGGATGCTCGGGAGGAAGGGGAATTCATCTCCTGCGACGATCTGCAGAATCGCAGCGGCATCACCAAGGCGGTGGTGGAATCCCTGCGGCAGCTGGGGGTACTGGATGCTTTGCCCAGTACCAGTCAAATGAACCTCTTTGAAATGTAACAAAACAGCCATTGACACCCACCATGCTAATGTGCTACTATAGTAGCACATTAGCATGGTAAAGCGACATCTGGAAGAAAGTTGGCACTGTATGAAAAAAAATATCAAAATTACCCCGGAGGGTACCCGGGATTTATTGTTTGAGGAGTGTCTGGCACGGCGTGAGGCAGAAGGAAAGCTGTCCGATCTCTTTGTCTGTCGGGGATATTCCGAGGTAATGACACCGGGAATCGAATTCTATGATGTCTTTGACGCCATGCCCATGGCGGTGCCTTCTGACGGCATGTATAAACTCACCGATGACAAGGGAAGACTGCTGGTAATGCGGCCGGACAACACCATGCCTATCGCCCGGCTTACCGCCACCCGGCTGCAAAATGCCATTCTGCCGGTGCGCCTCTATTATGCCCAGGACGTTTATCATCTCAACCATGGACTCACCGGTCGGAACGATCAGCAGTTTCAGGCTGGGGTGGAGTTGATCGGTGTCGCCGGCAAGCGGGCGGATTTAGAGGTACTGTCTCTGGCTGCAGAAGCTGTTCGTCTCTTCGCGGATGGGGAAGAAACCTCTTTTCGCATAGAGATTGGACACATCGGTTTTTTCAACGCCTTGATTGCCGCCCTGAATGTGGAGCAGGAGATTCAGGACGATATTCGGGAATTAATTGAAAGCAAAAACTATGCGGCCCTATCTGACAAGCTGAATACCTTGCCGGCAGATGAGACGGTAGACGCTATCCGTCGTCTTCCCCGATTATTCGGCGGAGAAGAAGTTCTGGAGAAAGCCAGAAAACTCAGCCGGAATGGGGAGGCCCGCCAGGCGCTGGATTATCTCAGTGGCCTTTACAAAACGCTGTGTCATCTAGGGCTGCGGGATCAAGTGATGATTGATCTGGGAATGGTCCATCGCAATGAATATTACACTGGGGTGATCTTTCGCGGTTATGTGGAAGGTAGTGGGGATGCGGTAGTCTCCGGCGGACGTTACGACACTTTGCTGCAGCAGTTCGGTTCACCCCTGCCCGCCACTGGCTTCGGTGTAAATGTGGATGCCTTGACAAAGGTGATGCTGGATAAAGGCGAGGTAGAGCCGCCCATGCTGCCGGAGGCTTTGGTTTTTGCCCTGCCGGATCAGGAGGCTGCCGCTTTGAAAAGGGTCAACGATCTCATAGGTGAGGGTATGCTGTGCGAATTCAGCATTTTTGATACCCTGGAGGAAACGCTGGAATACGCCCGTCAGCGGCAGATTCCGCAGGTGTTCGCTGTGAAAACGGAAGGCGATACCGAAGTATACGAAATCTGAAATGATCCGGAATGGAGATAGGGTATGAAACCGATACGCATTGCCCTCACCAAAGGGCGTTTGGAAAAGGATACCGTGGCGCTGTTCGACCGCATGGGGCTGGATACCGCTGCGGTGAAGGACAAAGGCCGCCGGCTGATTCTCCCGGTGGGTGATAACCTGGAGGTGGTGCTAGCCAAGGCGGCAGATGTCATCACCTACGTGGAGCATGGTGTTTGCGATTTGGGAGTGGTGGGGAAGGATACCATCGCGGAATACGGCGGCAGCTTTTATGAGGTGCTGGATTTGGGTTACGGCCGCTGTCGTTTTGCCTTGGCGGCGCCGAAAGATAAGGATTTCTTCGCCGGATACCATGGCAAAACCATCGCTTCCAAATATCCAAACGTGGCCCGGAGCTATTTTGAGCGCAAGGGCATGGATGTGCGGATCATTAAAATTGAAGGTTCCGTCGAACTGGCGCCCCTGCTGGGGCTCTCCGACGGTATTGTGGATATTGTGGAAACCGGCTCCACCTTGAAGGAGAACGGCTTGCAGGTGGTGGAGGATATTCTTCCGGTATCCGCCCGGCTGATCGTCAATATGGCCTGCATGAAACTGCGTAAGGCGGAAATCGAGGACTTGGCCAGTCGGATGGAAGAAGCATTGGAAAGAAAATAAGGAGGGCCCGGATATGATGACTTTGGTGAAAGCCGACGGCAAAACTGAATATGAACTGTTGGAGCGTCTAGCGGCCCGCAACGGCGAAACCGATCGGAAGGTGACGGCGGCGGTAAGCGATATTCTCGCTGCTGTCCGAGAACGCGGGGACGAGGCGGTGATGGAATACACCCGCCGGTTCGACGGTGTGGAGGGCCCGCTGACCTGTGTGGAACGGGAACAGCTGGGAGAGCTGGCCGCTGCCTGTGAACCTCGATTGATGGAGGCGCTGCGTCGTGCCGCAGCCAATATTGAAGATTTTCACCGCCGTCAGGTTCAGCAGAGTTGGCTCACCACTCGGGAGGACGGTACCATCCTGGGACAGCGTATCCGCGGATTGGATCGGGTGGGATTGTATGTGCCCGGCGGCACAGCGGCTTATCCATCTTCGGTACTGATGAATGCCATCCCTGCCCGGATCGCCGGGGTAAAAGAGCTGATTATGGTGACCCCACCACCTAAGAACGGCGGCTTCAACGCGGCGGTCATGGCGGCGGCTTACATCGCCGGGGTGGACCGGATCTATCTGTGCGGCGGCGCCCAAGCGGTGGCCGCGCTAGCTTACGGCACCGCCACCATCCCCAAGGTGGATAAGATCGTGGGGCCGGGGAATATCTATGTGGCCACGGCCAAGCGGCTGCTGTTCGGGCAGGTGGATATCGATATGATCGCCGGACCCAGCGAGATTCTGGTGCTGGCGGATAAAACAGCGGATCCTGCCTATCTGGCGGCGGATCTGATGTCCCAAGCGGAGCACGATGTGCTGGCTTCCGCTATCCTGTTGACCGATTCGGAGGAAATCGCCCGAGAGACTCTGGTGCAGATCGAAAAGCAGATCAATGCCCTATCGCGGGAAAAGATCATCCGCCGTTCCTTGGAGGATTACGGCGTCGTCATTGTCTGCCGGGATATGGAGGAGGCGGTGGCTTTTGCCAACTGTCTGGCGCCGGAGCACCTGGAAGTGATGTGCGATCAGCCTATGGAGTATGTCGGGCGGCTGGACAATGCGGGTTCGGTATTTCTCGGGAAATATTCCCCCGAACCGCTGGGGGATTATTTCGCCGGTCCTAATCATGTGCTGCCCACCAGCGGCACCGCCCGCTTTTTCTCCCCTCTGTCGGTGGATAGTTTTGTCAAAAAATCCAGCTTTATTTCCTATAATCAGAAAGCGCTGGAAGCGGCCCGGAAGGATATTGTTGCCATCGCCATGGCGGAGGGGCTGGACGCCCACGCCAACTCCATTACAGTACGCGCCTGACGCGAGGAAAGGACGGCTCAGATATGTATACGCTCGCTCCTAAAGCTGGTTCTCTCGACCCCTATGATTGCAGTCAGGGCGTTTACCGGGTACATATGGACGCCAATGAATCTTTTCTTCTGCCCACTGAAGCGGATCGGCTGAAAATGGCCCAGGCTGCGGCGGATGTGGCCCTTAACCGTTACCCCGATCCCCTGGCCCGGGAGTTATGCACAGCGTTTGCCACGCTTTACTGTGTAAATCCGGATCTGGTGACCGCGGGTAACGGCTCGGACGAGTTGATCTCCGTAATTCTCTCCACTTTTTTACAGAAAGGGGAAAAGGTCCTCACTCTATCCCCGGATTTTTCTATGTACCGCTTTTATACCGCCATCACCGAGAACCCCTGCATTACCCTAAACAAGGGGGCTGATCTGCGGATTGATCCGGATGGAGTGATCCGGACAATTCAGGAGGAGAATGTCCGCCTGCTGATCTTCTCCAATCCCTGCAATCCCACATCCTTGGGCCTGAAGCGGGAGGACGTGCGACGGATCATTGAGGAGACCGAAGCTCTGATCGTGCTGGACGAGGCGTATATGGATTTCTGGGATCAATCTTTGTCGGACGATATAGAGAAGTACGACAACCTCATCATCCTGCGCACCGGCTCCAAGGCCCTGGGCCTGGCGGCTCTGCGGGTGGGATTCGCCGTCGCCAATCCGCGGCTGACCGGTATCATGCGGGCGGCAAAATCCCCTTACAATGTCAACGCCGTGACCCAAGCCATGGCAACGGTGGTTCTTTCCAATCCGATTTACCATGACGCTTATCTGGGGCTACTGCTAACTTCCCGGGATATGCTGGTGAAAGGGCTAAAACAGCTGGAGGCGGAGGGACTGGTGGAAAAGGTCTACGACAGTGTCACCAACTTCGCCTACATCCGCGTGTCGGGAACCAAGGATATTTATGACGATCTGGCGGATCGGGGTATCCTGATCCGGCGGTTTGGAGATGAGTTCCTGCGGATCACGGCGGGAACGGAAAGTGAAAATCAGGAATTGCTGGCGACACTGGAATGTATTCTGCGCCGGCGCTGAAAGGAGCGGAAAAGTAGGATGAGAACGGGTAGCTGTAAGCGTGAAACTAAAGAAACCTGCATTGAAGCCGTCATCTGTCTGGAGGGCGGCCCCGTCTCGGTGGAGACGGGCATTGGTTTTTTCGATCATATGCTGGAAGCCTTCGCGGTCCACGGTGGGTTTGGGTTGACCCTGAAAGCCAAGGGTGATTTGCATGTGGATGGGCATCACACGGTGGAGGACACCGGTATCGTGTTGGGCAAATCCCTGGCTGAGGCGCTGGAAGATAAAGGCGGTATTGCCCGGTTCGGCAGTTTTTATGTGCCCATGGACGAGGCGCTGGCTTTTGCGGCGGTGGATGTTAGCGGCCGCCCGTATCTGGTGATGGACGCTTCCTTCCAAGAGGAGCAGATCGGCGATTACGACAGCTGCCTGACCCGGGAGTTTTTCCGGGCGCTGGCTTTTCACGCTGGGCTTACCATGCATCTGCGGGCGCTGTACGGGGAGAATGCCCACCATGTTTCCGAGGCGCTGTTCAAAGCGGCGGCTCATGCCCTGCGGTTAGCGGTCGCGCCCAAGGATGGGGTGCTGTCCACCAAAGGCAGCCTGGATTAAACCGACACGGCTTCAGCCCGGAAAGGATACAGATACCTTTATGATCATATTTCCTGCCATTGATATTCAAAACGGCGAATGCGTCCGTTTAATAAAGGGGGATTTCTCCACCGCCCACAAGGTGGCGGCGGACCCGGTGGAAACCGCGCGCTCCTTTGCAGCCGCCGGCGCAGCCTGGATTCACATGGTGGATCTGGATGGCGCCAGAACCGGCAGACGGGTCAACGCGCCTCTCTTCGCCCGGGTAGCGGAGGAAAGCGGCCTAAAGGTGGAGGTGGGAGGCGGCATCCGGGACCGGGCCGCCCTGGAGGAATACTTTGAAAAAGGCATCGCTCGCTGCATCCTGGGCTCCGCCGCCTTAAAGGACCCGGCTTTTGTGAAGGAGGCGGTAAGGACCTACAGCGACCGCATCGCCGTGGGTATTGATGCCAAAAATGGGATGGTGGCCGCCGAGGGGTGGCTGGATGTATCCGATGTATCCTATCTGGAGCTGGCCCGACGGATGGAGGAGATGGGTGTGCGCACCCTGATTTTCACCGACATCTCCCGGGACGGAACTCTAGCCGGTCCCAATCTGGAGCAGTTGGCTGAGATGAGCGCGACAGTTTCCTGCAATATTGTGGCATCCGGCGGGATTCGGGAGGAGAAGGACATAGAGGCCCTGAAAGGGATGGGCCTTTACGGCGCTATCTGCGGCAAATCCCTCTATAGCGGTACCTTAGATTTGGGCCGGGCTTTGAAGCTTGCTGCTTCTCCGGCTGATGAATTGGATTTGGACCGATTTTTCCGCAAATTGCCCCTAATCCCTGCTGTAGTGCAGGAGGCATCCACCGGCCAGGTGCTGATGCTGGCGTATATGAACCGTATGTCTTTGCAGAGAACCGTGGAAACCGGCACTACCTGGTTCTGGAGCCGCTCCCGGCGGGAATATTGGAACAAGGGAGCCACCAGCGGCCATGTCCAGCGAGTAGTATCCATCGACGGGGACTGTGACGATGATACTCTGCTGATTCGGGTGGAGCAGACGGGCGCCGCCTGCCATACGGGCGCTCATTCCTGCTTTTTCAACCGTTTGATGGATTGCACGGAAACAAACTGACGGCAAAGGAGATATATTCATGGGCGATTGTATTCAGGAGGTCTATGAAACCATATTGGAGCGCCGGGACCATCCGGCGGAGAATTCCTATACCCGCTATCTCTTTGATCAGGGTATCGATAAGATTCTGAAAAAGGTGGGGGAGGAATGCGCGGAAACCATCATTGCTGCCAAAAACGGCGATAACGCTGAGACAGCGGGAGAAATCTGTGATTTGACCTACCACATGCTGGTGCTGATGGCTCTACAGGGGATCACCCCGACGGATCTGCAGGTGATACTGGAGCAGCGCCACGGCAAGGCGGGAAATCTCAAACAGTTCAAGACGGTCGATAAAAATAGCTGATAAAAAACAGATACTTTGATTGCTCTCAGCTTGCTGAGAAAGCCGGTATGCGTGATAAGCGCATACCGGCTTTTTCGACTTAATAGGTTGGAGTAATTACACAAACTGATTTCTGATTTCATTGCATTTCTGGGGAAAATTGTGCTATAGTAAAGATGGAGTATCCGCCGGGACATGCCAGCGGTAAAAAAGGAGATGAGTCGATGGATCAGTTTGCAGCATCGGAAAAGCTGCAGCGTCTGGATTTTTCCTTTATGCTCGGCAAGCTGAAAATCACTGTGCTGAAATTTTGTGCGTACTATGAATGCGGCGGTTGGGTTATAGATCGGCATGCCCATTCAAGCTATGAGTTTCATTATGTTGCCAGCGGCTCCTGCATTCTTAGAACGGAGAATCGGGAATTTGTGGTGCGGGAAGGGGATTTTTATCTGTCGGTGCCGCATATCTACCATGAGCAGGCTAATGACAACGGCGTTCGTTATGTCGAGTATGCGCTTAATTGTGACATTGAGGGAGACCCCGACGGCAGCGAGGCCGGTCTTATGCTGTCCATTTTTAATGCTGTAGACAGCGTACCGGTACAGGATACTCATGGCTATCATGAGCTGTTTGAAGAAATCTTAGAGGAGGCAGGACGGCAGCAACTGGGTTTCTACAGCAAAATCACCGGCGGCATTATGCAGCTGCTGGTGGCAGCGGCCCGCAACCTAGGCCAAAACAGTCGCGTCGGCTATACCGTGCCTAAAAAAGTACGTGACCGCGATATCCGGTTCAATGAAATCACACAATTTATCGAAAAGAATCTGTACACCAATCTGCAGGTATCCGATCTGGCACAGCATTTTTACCTGGGGAACAAGCAGATTTCCCGTATCATCTTTAAGTATACTGGAGTGACTGCGAAAAAGTATATCAATCAGCTCAGACGGCAGAAAGCCAAGGAGCTGCTTAAGAATACCAACCTGAGCATCAGTGAGATCGCCGACCAGCTTGGATTTTCCAGCGACTATTATTTTAACCAGTTTTTCAAACGGGAAGAGGGCTATCCACCGGGAATTTATCGTAAAAATGTCCAATAATCTTAAAACTTGGCCGAGTTCTGGTATTTTCATTAATCGATAAAAGGCTTAAGATTAAAACTGTCAGATATAATGAATTCAACAAAAGACAAACCTATTTGTTAGCGAAAATTGATCGATTATGCAGATAGGGACTGCCTTTTGCAGGATTCTTGCGCCCTTTTTTCCATACAAAAAGATCTAGATCAAATCCAAAAGGGGAATTTTTCACAGGTAGCGGATGACAATTCGTCGAAAGGTAATTTTCATACAAAATTCCGCAAGAGAGAAAGGATGGCATGAGAATGATGAAGACATGGTTGAAACCGGCCGCTACGGTATTGGCGGCAGCGCTGCTCATAACTGGCGCAGCCGGATGTGGGGGACAGAAGGAGCCCGCTTCGTCCGGTGGGAATGCCAGCCAGGACGCCTCGCAAACGAGCAACCTGAATCCGACTGGTTATGATTTTGGAGGAAAGACCGTTACCATCGCCTCGACCTATATCAAGTTGGATGAAATGGTGCCAGGAGTTAATGTGGACACCGACCGACTGCTGAAACGTATCGACGAAGTGGAAAAGGCCTTCCACGTCAATGTCGAGTATAAGGAAGTGGAAGCGGCAAATTATTGGGACAATATGGCGACCACCATCATGAGCGGTGAGCCCTTCGGAGATGTGATGGAAGCTGTGGCTTGGTACATAGGCAGCTGGATTCAGGCAGGCGCGGTTCGCGATGTAAGCCAGCTCAGCAAAGAGGCCGGGCTGAATTTTGACGACGGGACATGGAGCCAGGTGACTAAAGAATCGGTAACCTACGGCGATGCGATATATGCGTTTAACCGCAAGCGCAATGTGCTGCAGGTGGGCTGTCTGTACAGCAAAAAACTATTCCAGGCGGCGGGACTCACCGATCCGAACGAGCTCATTGCACAAAACAAAAAGTGGGACTTTGCCACCTTCCAAGATTACGCCCGGCAGTTGGTGAAGTACGATTCATCCGGTGAAGTGGTACAATGGGGGGTCGGCACTACTTGTACGGACATGGTACTGGCAGGCATGATTCTCTCCAACGGCGGCAAGGTTGTCAACAAGGGTGATGACGGTGCACTAAAGCTGGGGCTGACCGACGCCAAAGCGCTAGCAGCCATCGAGGTTTACAACAATATGTTCAACACCGATAAATCCTTGTATACCTTCGACTATAAAAAGGCGGCGGAATTCTTGCCCTCCGGAAAGCTGGGTATGCTGCTGTGTGAGGAGTGGGTGGTCGAATACGTCAACCAGTATGCGGAAGAAAACAACATTAGCCGCGAAGACTACGGCCTGACCTATTTCCCTCTCGGTCCATCCGGCACCGATTATCTCGATCCGAGCATGGGCGGCAACCCGATGTTTATTCCCACTTCACTGCCGGAAGAGCAGGCCAAGATGGCCTTGATTGTCTATGCAGCGTTGTACGGCCCTGATGAAACCCTGTCCCGTGAGCAGGAAATCCGTATGCGCGCGGAAGAGCTGTTTGCGGACGAGGAGTCTGCAAAGGTGTATACCGATATTATTCTAAATGAGCGTGCGCGGCAGAATGATGTATGCCGTTCCGGTATCTTTGAATCCTTCCAGAGCATGGCCAAAGCTTTCATCGGCGGCGGCGGAACGCCCTCCTCAATTGTCAACGGTCTCGCGCCGGAGATGCAGGCGCTAATTGACGACAGCCCGTATACCGCGATTCTCAAGGCTCAAAAGGAAAACAAAGGCTGAACCAATTTGTAGTATTACGGGAGATAGGGGCATCTTTGTGAACGGCAGGAGTGTCCTTATCATCTTTGGAAAGTCTCCCCTCGTATTGATGTTCGTCTTTGCTATTTGTAAACCGCGTTGATTACCGGCACAGTTCTTGCGCCGGGGGATGCTCATATTGAGGAAAGGAATGGTCGATCATGCGGCTTCGGGGAATAATCGGCTTAGCCTGTGCGTTCGCCCTTTGCCTGACGATACCCTATACCAGACCAGCGAAAGCCGCTGAGGCCGCGACCGACGAATCTTCGGTGATGCCGGTGACAGGCGGAGCAGTGGTGCCGGTGGAGGTTTCCTTTGCCGACGGTAGTGTGAAGCCTTTGACGATGACAGGGGCTGTTCTGGACGGAGAGAGTGTGCGGCTCTCTGAGGAAGACAGCATAACCCTATCCTTGGAGGCCACGCCCGGTGAATATGGCCTCGAGATTGATTACGATCCACTGCCTCAGAGTTTGCAGGATGTGGAGCTGTCGTTGCAATTTGACGGGAAGGCGCCCTTCCGCGCCGCTGAAGCGATAAGACTTCGACGACGCTGGCGGGACAAGGCGGATTCTCCGCGGCAGGATAGCCGTGGCAACGATATCCGACTGCCGCAGGAGGAGATTCCCTTTGAGGAGAGAGGCTGGCTGACCGCCACAGCGACAGACAGCACCGGCTATGAAAACGGCGCCCTGCGTTTTGTCCTTCGGGAGGCCCAGTCGCTGACCATCCAGGTGGTTCAGGGTGCCGTGCGCATCCGAGCCATCCGATTCAAGGCCGCAGAGCAACCCCTGACATATGCACAGTACATGGCCGCTCATGCCAGCGCGGTCGATGCGACGATATCGGCCGCGCCCTTGGAGGCGGAGCTGACCGCCTGGAAAAACGATCCCACTCTGTTCGCCGTTGCTGACCGCACCACTCCCGCCACCTCACCGTCGAAGGGGGCCAAAATCAGCCTGAACACCATAGGAGGCGAGAAGTGGACGACGGCGGGAAGCACTCTGGCCTGGGATGTGCAGGTGGAAGAGAGCGGCCTGTATGAAATCCGGCTGCGCTGCCGTCAGAATTATTCCCAGGGTTTTTATTCCACCCGCAGTTTGCAGATAGACGGTGAGACGCCTTTTGCAGAAGCGGAGAACCTGCGGTTTCTGTACAAGCGCGGCTGGCAGATGATCGCTCTGTCGGACGACGCGGGCATCCCTTACAAATTCTATTTTGAGGCGGGGCGGACGTATACGTTATCGCTGACCGTCAGCCTTGGTGATTTTGCGGCACTGCTTGGACGTACCGCCGACTGTATTGAGACGCTCAACGACATCTACCGGCAGCTGCTCATGATTATGAGCGCGTCGCCGGACGGTTACCGCGACTATAATCTCGACAAGCTGATTCCGGAAACCATCCAAGCGATGCGGGAACAAGCTGCAGCGCTGGACGGCATCGCTGATGACGTGGAGATGGTGTCCGGGGCTGCGGGAGACGATTTGGAGAGTCTACGCAAGCTGGCGATACAGTTGCGCCTATTTGCAGAGGATACCGGCACAATTGCTGCCCGCTTCTCCCTGTTCAAGGATAATGTCGCGGCTCTCAATGACTGGGTGGCGGACGCAGCGGCCCGGCCGCTGGATCTCGATACGCTTCAACTGGCGGCGCCGGGTTCGCCTCTGGCGGCAGCTGATGTCGGTTTTTTCAGCCGCCTGTGGTACGGGGTGAAGATGTTTTTCGCTTCCTTCTTTGAAGACTACACCAGCTTAGAAGCGATGACCGCTGTGGCAGATGAAGTCATCACCGTCTGGTCCACAGCCGGCCGCGATCAGGCGTCGATTTACAACGACATGATTCGTTCCTTCTATCAACCGCAGTCGGCAGAAACTTACGGCAAAACCGTGGGGGTTCGTATGCAGCTGGTAACGGCGGACACCATCCTGCCCTCTCTGGCCACCGGCAACGGGCCGGATGTGCTCATGGGCGCGGGTGTTGGCCAACCGGTGGATTTCGCCATGCGCGGAGTGTCGGCGGATTTGCGTGAACTGGTGTCTGCTGTGGAACTGGAGGAAGTGCTTGCCCGGTTCCGGGAGAGTGCGTATGTTCCCTTTACCTATGCAGGGGGACTGTACGCTTTGCCAGAACAGCAGACCTTCCTGGTAATGGTCTACCGCAGCGATATTTTGAAAGAACTCGGCGTAGATGCGCCTACCCTCGACGATCCATGGACCTGGGATGATCTGAAAGCAGTGCTGCCGACCCTGCAGAAAAATAACATGTCCATCCTCATGGAAACCGGTGCCAACGCCAATACCAACGGTCTTGGATCCTTTGCCACACTGCTGTATCAGCGGGGAGGTTCCTTTTATAACGAGGATTTCAGCGCCACTGCGCTGGACAGTGAGACAGCGGTAGAAACCTTCCGCATCTGGACGGATTTATATAATCGCGGCGGCTTGCCGGGTATCTTCAATCTTGCCAACCGGTTTCGCACCGGCGAGTCTCCTATCGTCATTGCGGATTATTCCCTGTACAACACCCTAATGGTTTCCGCGCCGGAAATTCGGGGCATGTGGGATATAGCTCTGGTGCCGGGCACGACGCGGGAAAACGGTACGGTAGATTATTCCAGCTATTCATCCTCCACCGGTGTGATGCTGCTGGCGGCATCAACGCATAAGGAAGCTGCCTGGGACTTTATGAAATGGTGGACCGGCGCCGAGGCACAGAGCTATTTCGGCAGGGAGATGGAAAGCTTGCTGGGGGCTTCAGCTCGATACCCCACAGCAAACCTTGAGGCTATGAGCAGCCTTGCTTGGTCGGGGCAGACTTATCGGGTACTGTCGGCCCAGGGCGCTTGGGCGAAAGCGGTGCCGGAGGTGCCAGGCGGATACTACCTGCCGCGTTACATTAACAACGCATTCCGCACCGCAACCCGGGAGACGAACCGTCTCGACGCACGGGAGGCTATCTTGACCTATGCCCAGGTTATCAATGACGAAATCCAGCTCAAACGCGAGGAATTCGGTCTGAGTTCTTGATATGGAGAAGGGAGGAGACGGGGATGAGCCGTCCATCGCCAAAAAACGGCCCCGGCCGGATCCTAAGGCAGATCTGGAAGGATAGGATTTCTTATCTGTTTTTGCTGCCATTTGCGCTGTCATTCATCCTATTCACCGTTCTGCCGGTGCTCACCTCGGTGTTTTACAGCTTTACTTACAACAATATCTTTCAGCCTCTACGCTTTGTGGGACTGGATAATTATATGAGGATGTTTACCCGTGATGCGGTATTTCCAACAGCGGTGCAGAACACGCTGGTGTTGGCGCTCATCACCGGACCGCTGGGGTATATCTTGTCTTTTTCGCTAGCCTGGCTTATCAACGAGGTCAACTCCAAACTGCGGATGTTGTTTGTGCTCATCTTCTATTCGCCCGCCATTGCCGGTTCCATCTACGTGGTGTTCGGGGTGCTGTTTTCCAGCGATATGTATGGCTATGTCAACGGTTTCCTGCTCAACTGGGGCTTCATCGAGCGGCCCATCGAGTGGCTGACGGATGTGCGATATATCCAGTTGGTTATTTCGCTGTGTGTTTTATGGGGCAGTATGGGTGCTGGATTCCTGTCCTTTGTGGCGGGACTGAAAAACGTCGATCAGCAGCTGTACGAGGCCGCGGCGCTGGACGGGCTGCGCAATCGATGGCAGGAGCTATGGTATGTGACCCTGCCGGTGATGAAGCCGCAGCTGATGTTTGGTGTGGTAATGAGCATTTCTGGCGCATTCTCCATTCACGACGTAACGATTGCGCTGGCAGGATATCCGTCTACTGATAACGTCGCCACTACCATCGTCAACCTAATGTCCGATGTTGGGTACCAGCGTTTTGAACTGGGATATGCATCGGCCATGGCGACGGTCCTGTTTGTCATCATGATTCTGACGCGGCAGCTGGTGAGCAAACTGATCAACCGCGTGGGCAAGTAAGGCGGAACGGATAACAAATGTGCAGCACGGAAAGGTGTGGAGCATCCGATGGGTAAGATAAGTAAAAATATAGGAGAGACAGCGGTGCAGGACCGGGAACGGTCAGGGCGTCGCGGGGGGCTGATAGGGCGGTTCTTTCGGCATCTGCTGCGGGTCAAACAGACTCGCAGCGTGACCGGGGATCTGCTCAACCTGCTGGTGCTGGCTCTGTTCTCGGTGGTCATGGTTATTCCCATCCTGTATGTGCTCAATAACGCTTTCAAGCCTTTGAGTGAATTGTTTCTGTATCCGCCGCGCTTTTTTGTGCAGAATCCGACCTTTGATAATTTCCTCGATCTCGGTAACTTGATGAGCAATACCTGGGTGCCCATGTCGCGTTACTTGTTCAATACAGTATTCGTCACCGCCGCAGGTACAGGACTGCATGTGATATTCTCCTCAATGGCGGCCTACGTGCTGGAGAAGCATCGCTTTTATGGGCGAAAACTGTTCTTCTCCGTGGTAGTACTCACCCTGTTGTTTTCCCCCACCGTCACTTCCATTCCCAACTTCATCATCCTATCTAACCTGCATCTGGTGGATACCTATTCCTCCTTGATCCTGCCGGCCATCGGGTCTTCGCTAGGTCTGTTTCTGATGAAGCAGTTTATGGGAAATGTGCACGACGCGATCCTTGAGGCGGCGCGGATTGACGGCGCGGGGGAGATGCGGATATTCTTCCAGGTGGTCATGCCCAGCGTGAAATCAGCTTGGCTGACCCTGATCATCTTTTCGGTGCAAAGTCTATGGAACGCCAATGGAGGCGTCTCTATCCGCAGTGAACAGCTTAAGCCGCTGACCTATGCCTTGGGACAGATTGCCGCCGGCGGTGTACGCCGGGCAGGCGCTTCTGCGGCGGTGAGCGTGGTGATGATGATTGTACCCATCACCATCTTTATCATCACCCAGAGCAATATTCTCGACACGATGACCGCTTCAGGCATCAAGGAGTAAGGGGGACACGCGTATGAATATCCGCAGGCTTAGCGGCATTATCGCGGCGCTTCTGACGCTGTCGTCCTGCTTGCCAGCGGCGTCGGCTGAGACGGTGGAGGAACGGATGTTTCCCAGCTATACCTACGGCCTTTGGGGAAATATCGCGGATTGCCCCGCGCCGTATACGCTTGAAAAACAGGTCAACGGAGTGGAACTCGGTCTGACAGATTTCCGCCAGCTGAATGATCTCTTTGCGGCGCCGGATGGTCGGGTTTATCTTGCGGTCAGCGGTAGCGAGGAGAGAGACAACCGCATCGTGGTGATGAATGATCAGCTAAGCTTGATCGAGGCGCCGGAGGGATATACGGCTTCGGATGGCAGCTTTGTTCGATTTGGCGAGCCGATGGGCGTTTTTGTAGATGTCGAAGGCGACATTTACATCGCCGACGGCAAGACCAAGGAGGTACTGCATCTCGACCAGCAGTTTCGGGAAAAGCTTATTATTCCGGCGCCTTCCGCAGATTCCTCCAAGATTATCCAGGCAGAATTCACCGAACGATACCGCCCCTCAAAGCTGGCTGTGGATCCCACCGGGCGCATCCATGTTGTGGCTATCAACGTCAATGAAGGGATTGTTGAATTCGAGTCGGACGGAACCTTTACCGGTTTTTTGGCGGCAGGCAAGGTGAAATACAGCACCATCGAACTGCTATGGAGACGCTTCTCCACAGCGGCGCAGCGGGCGCGCATGAAGGACTTCGTGCCGGTGGAATACAACAATATCGAACTGGATGCGGATGGCTATCTGTTTGCAACCATGGCGGCCATGGATGAGGACGCCGTGCTCAGTGATATCCGTTCAGGTGTGAGCAGCGATCAGGGAATGGTAGTACGGCGGATTAACTACAAGGGCTCCGATATCCTAGACCGCAATGGCTACGGCCCAGTGGTGGGGGATCTGGCGGTATTCACCGACAGCTTTGCCGGATATCAGGGCATCTCCCATATTATGGATGTTTCCTGTGGGGAACACGGTACCTTTACCCTCCTCGACAACAATCGCAGCCACATTTTTACCTATTCCCCAGACGGTTATCTGCTCTTTGCCTTTGCTGGACCAGATGTAACGGCGGGCGGACTGCGTATGCCGGTGGCAGTCACTCAGCAAGGCGAATATCTTTATGTGGCGGATACCGGCACCCGCAGTGTCTGTGTCTATCGGCAGACGGCGTTTACTCGGGCGGTGATGACCGCGCTTGGAGCGGAGTACACCGGCCAGCTTGAGAAAGCAAAAGCCGCATGGGAGGCTGTGCTGAATCAAAGTGCCAGTTATCTTCTCGCCTATGTCGGATTGGGTAAAATTGCCTATCAGAACGGCGATTATGAGAAGGCGATGCGTCTGTTTGAGGAGAGCCAGAACAGCAGCTGGTATTCCAAGGCATTCAAACAGTACCGTGCCGCCCAAATACAGCGGTATTTCGTGCCGGTCATTCTCACACTGGCCATTCTCGCGGCTGGCCTCACCGCCTTGTTGTTATGGCGAGTTGTGAGGCGTCGGCGGAGAAGACATGAAACCTCTGACAATATCGGCGGATAAAAAATCCGCTTTTTCCGGAAAAAGCGCGGTGATGGCTTACAAAGCCATCACCATCCCCTATCGGGCAGTACTCGGATCTCAACCCGGTCAGAAAGGAATGGATACGGACATGAAGAAGGTGCTGGATGGACTGGGCTATTCATTTACCATCCTTTCTCATCCCATCCGCGGATTCTACGAGCTGCGGTTTGAGAATAAGGGAAACTTGTTCTCCTGTGTGTTGCTGCTGACGCTGATGTTGGCGGCGCTAACCTGTCAGAGTGTGTATACCGGACTGAGTTTTGCTGTGACCAATATCAAGGAATTCAACATCCTGCGACAGGCGGCCAATGTTCTGGTGCCAGTGATGCTGTGGTGTGTGGCCAATTGGTCGATTACCGTACTCATGGATGGTGAGGGCCGTTTTCGAGATATTTTTATGGCAACCTGTTATGCCACCATGCCTTATACTGTTACCACCTTTGTAAATGTTCTGCTGAGCCGGATACTGACGGCGGAGGAGGCGACCTTTGTCAACATTTTGGCCACAGTCGGCGTCATCCTGTCGCTATTGCTCCTGTTTTCCGGAATGGTCACGATTCATCAATTTTCGGTGCGTCAGGCTGTTTTCGCCCTCTTCATGACCGTGGCCGCCATGGTGTTTATCGCCTTTCTGGCCGTGCTGTTTCTGTCCATCGTGGACGATATGCTGAGCTATATTCGTGGGATTGCTGTCGAACTGCAGCTGAGGAGGTGAGTGCATGCGAAAATTCCTGTATCGTTTGATTGCCTTTGCATTGGTAATTGGGGCGCTGGTCGGACTTCTGCTGGCGGGCGGGACCGATGAGAGAAGGCTGTTTCCCGAGCTGACCCAGGAGGTCATCGCGGCATGGCCGACCCTAGCCGAAGCAGTCGAGCAAACCGACGATTTGCTCGGACTTGACCGTATGACCCGCATTGCCGTTGATGGCGGCTCTACGCTGTATTATCACGAAACCACCGGTGAACTGGCCTTGGAGACAGCAGGGGGGACGGTGTGGTATTCCAGCCCCCAGGACCGTCTCGGCTTTGACCTGCTGTCTCGGGGACACTATACCTCGCTGCTGTATGCCAACGTCATCACCGCCAACGAATCGGAGAAGACGCTGTACTCCTATGATGACTGTATGCAGTACGGTCAGGTCAAAACCACCCGCATGACCAACGGTATCCGGGTGGAGTATCTGTTCGGCCGTACCTCCAAACAGGGACTGTATCCCCAGGCGCTCACCGAGGAGCGGTTTACCGCTATCGAGGCGCAGCTGACCGCTGAAGAAAACATCTACTTCAGCCGGTATTACACGCTGGTGGACATCGCCGCTATGAAGGATTCCCAAGCTCTTTCCACTCTGAAAGAAACCTATACGAAGATAGACTCTCTGGAACGGCTGTACATACTCAAAAATAATCCCTCCAGTCTGGAAATCAACCGACTCCTGAGTTATTTTGAAAAAATCGGCTATACCGAGGAGGCTAGGGACCGGGACAACGACTTGGCCGGGTATCAAAGCGGCGGATCAAGCAACAGTCATTTCCTCCTGCCGGTGGAGTATACCCTGGAAGACGGGCAGCTGCGGGTGCGCGTGCTTACCGAGGAGATGAGTGTTTACGGGCTGCTTAAGGTGGAAAGCCTTGTGCTGCTTCCTTTCTGGAACACCGCCGGCGGTGCTTCGTCCACGACCATTGTGCTGCCAGACGGCGAGGGCGCCCTGATTGATTTGGGGCAGACGGTGTCCTCTACCGTTCCGGATTATGAGGAACCAGTGTATGGAGAAAATTATACGCTTTACCGCCCCTCCCGCACATCGACGAAGGAAGTTCTCTATTTTCCACTGTATGGCCTGATGAACAAGGACGGCGGCTTTATGGCGGAGGTGACGGAGGGAGCGGCCGGTGCGAGCCTGCTTGTCACCCCGCACACGGCAGATAAACCCATTGGCGCAGCTGGGTTCCGGTTTAAGACCCTGGATTACGCGACCACCAAGCTGCTGGCCACAGATTCCGATACGGTTCGAAGCTATCCGGACAACGCGGATCTCAGCAATGTCGAAGTCGTCTACACCTTCCCGGCAGAATGCCGGCACTTCATGGATATCGCCGCAGCCTACCGTGATCAGCTTACTGCCGCGGGCCGGCTGTCCGCCCTGGAGGACACGGCGGTTCCCGCCGTGGTACAGCTGCTGGGCGCTATCGACGATATTGAGCCCTTCCTAGGTATACCGCAGGAAAAGCTCCATGCGCTGACCACTTTTACCCAGGCGCAGGATCTCGTCGGGCAGCTGGCAGAAGCGCTGCCGGACAGCCGGCTGATGATTCAATATACCGGCTGGCAGAAGGGCGGCATCAAGTCTGGACCGGCTTCGCTGCTTCAGGCGGAGGGAGTGCTTGGGGGACAAAAGGGATTGACAGCGCTGCTGAACAGCTGTATAGAGTACGGGGCCGAACTGTTTCCGGACGCGGATTTTCAATATGTTTACCGCGACGCGGCCTTTGACGGTTTCCGGTCATCCCGCGACGCGGCCCGTACAGTGGTCAGTGAAAAAGCGTACAAACCCACATTTAGTGCCGCCAACTTCACGGCCGATCCGGATCGGTTGTTCGGATATGTGGTCAGTCCCAATAAGATGGCGGGCATGGCGAAGCGCTTTGTACAGAAGGCTGGAAAACAGGAATTCACCGGTGCGTCGCTGCCCTATATCGGCAGTGAACTTTCGGGTGATTTTGCCGAAGGAAGCTATGTTTCCCGCAATGCCGCCGCCGTCTCCGCTGTCGATACGCTGAAGACGCTGCGCGAAGCGGGTCTCAGTCTAATGGCCGGCGGCGCCAACGCCTATGTACTGCCCTATGTAGATGTCATATATGGCCTACCGATGCAGGCCAACGCCCATCCTCTCATCCGGCAGACGGTGCCATTTGTGCAGGCGGTGCTCTCCGGCAGCGTGCGGTATGCCTCCACCTCACTCAACCGGGCGACCGATGCCGAGCTGTATACCCTCAAATGTATTGAAACCGGATCGGCGTCCTACGCCACCATGATGGCAGCGGACAATGTCCTGCTCAAGGAAACGGCCTACGATACCTTCGGTGCGGTCAGTGCGGAAGGGCGGCTGGCACAGACCTGCCGCATCGCCAACCAGGTAGCGGAAGCCCTCGCACCGGTTTACGGAAGTCGTATGATCGGCTATGCGTCGAAGGACGGCGTGGTGCGGGTTACCTGGGATAATGGGATCACCATAGTAGTCAATTACAACGACGAGGCGGTGGAGTTGCCGGAAGGCGGCCTTGTGAAGGCCCGGAACTATGTTCAAATACAGGGGAGGTGAACAGATGCGCAGCAAGACAAAACCGGTACGACATGACCTAATGGTCCGGCGGGACCGGGTGGGATATTTGTTTATCACGCCTTTCCTGATAGGTTTTCTCCTGTTTATCGGCATCCCGATTGTCCAGTCCGTCGTCTACAGCTTCCATGATGTGCAGATCGTCGAGAGCGGTTATATGCTGGTACCCAAGGGGCTGGAAAATTATCGGTACATCCTGTTAGTCAACACGACCTTTCGGGCAAAGCTGGTGGAGTCGTTTCAGATGACCATCCGTGATACCCTAATTGTTGTGCCTTTCAGCTTTTTCTCAGCGCTTATTCTGCATAGGCCCTTCCACGGACGCACTCTGGCCCGGGCTATCTTTTTCCTGCCAGTTATCGTATCGGCAGGGGTGTTTGCGGTCATTGACTCTGATTCTATTATTAATATGGTGCTCAGCCGGGATCCCGCTGCCAACGCCGGAACGATGGAAGCTACCGATTCAGCGCTGGCCTTCGTCAACACACTCTTTGCCGGTAGCCTGCCCGCCGAAATTACTCAGTTTGTGGCTGCCGCCACCTCCAACATCAGCGGCATTGTCACCAAGGCCGGCATCCAGATCATCATTTTTCTAGGCGGTCTGAACACCATTTCGCCGTCGATTTATGAATCCTCAAACATCGAGGGGGCGACAGCCTGGGTGAATTTCTGGAAAATCACCTTTCCTATGTGCGGACCGTATATTCTTCTCAACGTCGTGTACAGTGTCATCGACTCTTTTACGAATATCAATAATCCGCTGATTCGTACCATTTGGAACGACCTGACCGGCCTTCGGAATTTCGGCGTGGCCTCTGCGACGGCCTGGGTGTATTTTGTGATGATCTTTGCGGTGCTGGGCGTGACCTTTGCCGTGATCTCGAGGAAGGTGTTTTATCGTGAATGAGCGTGTACGCCGTACGGCGGGACGGATGTTCAGCCGCCGCCATATTACGCAGCTGATTTTGAGCTTGTTCCGTTTCTTTTTTATTCTGAGCATCTGTTATATCATTATCAGTCCCCTGCTGAACAAAATATCGATGTCCTTTATGACTCCGACCGATTTGTATGATCGCACCGTAAAGGTGATACCGAAACATTTTACTCTGGCGAATTATGGGGACGCTGTAAAATATCTTGATTATTTCCGTCGTATCGGTACCACATCCCTGTTATGCGCCCTGGTGGGTTTGCTGCAGGCGCTGTCCTGTACAGTGGTAGGCTACGGCTTTGCGCGGTTCCGCTTCAAGGGGAACAAGATGCTGTTTGTTCTCGTCGTCGTGCTGATGGTCGTGCCGACCCAGATCCTGCTCACTCCTCAATACCTCAATTTTAAAGCCGTGGGTCTTATAAACGGACTGACACCCTTTATCCTGCTGGGCGCGACAGCTACCGGCCCGCGCTGTGGACTCTATATTTTTCTGGCGCGGCAGTATTACCGGGGCATCCCACGGGAAATCGATGAGGCGGCGGCTATCGACGGTGCCGGGCCGTTCCAGGTTTTCACCAGAATCATGCTGCGCAGCGGTGTGCCCACCATGGTGACCATCTTCCTTTTTTCCTTTGTATGGCAATGGGCGGAGAATTCCTATACTCCGTTGTTCGGGGGGAGCTATCCGACCCTTGCCCGGATATTGCAGTCTTTGGGCTACGATGTACAGACCAAGATGAACGGCAGCGGCTACAGCTTCGTTTCCTCAGCGGACTTCGAGGCTTATCAGTCCATCATTTTCGCAGCCTCCACTCTGCTGGTCATCCTGCCGCTGCTTTTTGTATACGTCGTGTGCCAGCGCTTTTTTATCCAGTCGATTGAGCAAACAGGTATTGTCGGCTGACTAGGTCGGCATAAAAAAGGAGGGAAACATTTATGAGCAAACAGATAACAAAGAGGCGGTGGTTCGCCGGGTTTTGTATGGCGCTGGTGATGACAGCGACCATGCTGACGGCTAGCGGGGCGCTGCCCGCGGCAGCGGAAGAAAACGCCGGACCTTATGACGGCAGGGTACTGACCTTTCGAAGCGAAACCGATTCCGCCAATGTAGCACTGGGCATGTGGGTATGGGATATCCGTGTTATCATTGGTGATGACCCACGGACAGATATGGATGCGGCCATGCTGCTTGATATGCTGGCAAAAAATCACGTCACCGAAATTTACCTGGGCTACGCTTATCTGATGGACGACGATCAGGTGGCCGCAAACGGCGGTGTGCTGACTCCGGGTATGGTCAGCGAGAGCCAACTGCATGACTTTATTGCGGCCTGCAGCGCCATTGAAGTGCGGGTTTCACTGTTGACGGCTACTTCCGGTGCGGCGGCTTATGACTGGTGGGATGCCTCACTGGGATATGCCGAGACAACGGCACTTATCAATCGGGCAACCGCCATCAATTCCCGAGCGTCGTCCGCCGCTGAAAAGCTCTTTGGCGTACATATCGACTTGGAGCCGGATTGGGATCGGGATAAAACCGGCCAGCTGAATCGCGCCAAAAATCTGCAGGATTGCGCGGATTATGTCACTGCCATGCGCACACTGTGCGATGCGCGAAATCTGGAATTTGCGCTGGATATCAACGCTTGGATGGGCGGCAGCAGCGATACCGTCACCGACGAAACCGGCGCGGTCACGCCGCTGATGGATGTGCTGACAAAGAAATGTCAATCTCTGGCCATCATGGCTTACCGCAATTCCGCCGCAGCGCAATATGAGATTGCAGCGGATGAAATCGCCTTTGCCAAGGTAAACGGTTGCCAGCTTCTGGTGGGCGCGGAATGCGGGCCGCGGGAAACGCTTAGTGACCCGTGGTATATCACCTATGACTCCGTTGGCGCCGAATCGATGATAACGCAGCAGAACGCGCTGCGTACCCTGCTTGACAACAGCGGCTGCACGAAATATGGCGCTGCGATTCATGATAGCTGGGCTTTTTACCGCTTGATGACTATGCCCAGTGTGGCGGAAATTGCCGCGCAGCCGAATGTCGGAAGCACCGATAGCTGGCAAATCGACCATGTGGTAGCCGACGAGTCGGCCTTGGGACTGCCCGCCGCGCTTTCTGCTGGGACCAGCGCCTCTTATCTTGGTACCTATACAGGGATGTACACCCATCAAAGGCTGTATATAGACTTGACGGTAGAAACTGGTGCCACAGCAGAACTGACGCTTTCCTTTTCCTCTGGAGACGCTGTCACAGCCGTCGCCATTCATGAGGCATTCGGTCACGCCGACGGTCTGTCGGCCGGTCGGTATACAGGATATGTCAACCTGGAAAAGTGGGTTCCTTTCGGTGCCGTATATGCCTTCACCACCGTACAAATCACAGGTGGTAATGTGACGATTGACGATTTCATGCTGGTGAACGCCTCCGCCACCGCTCTTCCAACAGACGTGTATACCGCCACTGACGGAGACTTTTGGCGGGTTACCGCTGTAAAGGCGGACGCACAGGCGCTCGGTTTCCCGGCGGGCGACCCCTGCGTACTGCCCGATAGCGGGAACAGCGACGAATGGTATCACGAACCGGTGGTTCAGCCCCTGTATCATACTGGGTATTTTCTGGCGGTAGATTTGACTGTGAACCAAGGGCAGGGGGGCGATGCACTGGTGCCGCTGGTGGTGCGTTTCGGAAACCGCGATGCCGGGACGATGAACATCGATCTGCATACCCTCTTCGGCAAAACACGAGGACTGCGTCCCGGCAGCTACAAGCTGCTGGTGGACATCAGCGCCTATTTGCCCCAGATGGCAGACGGTACCAATTATTTCGGCACGATCCTAGAACGGCGCGGTCTCTACGGCGGAAATATCACAATTCGTCAGTTCGCGCTGGTAACCGCCGAACGAGTGGAAAAGCCTGATCCAGGCATGCTGTATGACGGTCTGGACGGGTCCACCTATCTCGCCGCTGAAATTGTCACGCGGGCCCAATTGGGGATTCCAGATGGCGCTCTTAACCAAAATAACACCCTCTATGGGCCTGCTGCCCGGATTTCCTGCGGCACGGCTACCTATTTGGCCTATGATTTCACCGTCTATGAGCGCACATTGTATATTGACGTGCGGTTTGATGGTGATCGTGAGGCGGGCAACATTCACTTGGACCGCGTGCTGCGGGGAGGCGGCGGTCTGCCGCCCGGCCATTACCGCGGCGTTATCCCTCTGGAGGGAACGGTTTATCATAATCCGCTTAGTGAAATCGAAGGGCTGTATTTAGCCAACCCGGAGGGCGGCTATATTACGGTGGAAAACCTGGCGCTGGTAACAGTCACACCCTACAACGGCGGTTTTGTTCCGGCATCATAAAGCAGGCAGCACTCGGCTGTGATTCCGCAGCGGATAACCATATATAGTAAAGGAGAAGGCATGATGAAAAAGTTTCTGGCAGCATTGTCGGCACTAACCATTGCCCTGTCCGGCGCAGTCTTGACGGCTGGCGCCGCCCCTTCTCAGGAGGATGAGAAGACCTACGTCATCGATGGCAAGACCTATGTTGTGGATCAGGTGGTGGCTGATAAGACCGCCTTCGGCATCCCCAACACGGCAGCGAAGACGGATGGGGACACCCAGGATTTCGGCAAGGATGCTGTGGTTTCCTGCGGTGATGCGCAATATCTGCTCTATGACTTCACTGTAGACGGTACGATTTACATGGATGGCCTTTTCACCTACACACCGGCCGAAGGCGCGCAGATGGACAACGATGCCCGCAAGATCATGTTCAACCGGGAATTCGGCCTGGATGCGCTGCGTGCAGGCAATTATACAGGCTTGATGCCTCTCAAGGGAACCCTGTATGAGACGCCTCTGGATGGCTTTGAGAAACTCCATGTGGTCTTTGAAGGAGGTTCGGTAACCTTCGATACCTTTTCGGTGGTTACTGTTCGTCAGGTACCCAATGAATATGTCATCGATGGCAAGACCTATATTGTAGATCAGGTAGTGGCTGACAAGGCCGCGCTGGGGGTTCCAAATGAGGCGGTGAAGACGGATGGCGATACCCAGGATTTCGGAAAGGACGCAGCGGTTTCATGCGGCGATGCGAAATATCTGGAATTCAACTTCACCGTAGATGGTACGATTTACATGGACGGTCTTTTCACATACACGCCGGCTGAAGGCGCGCAGATGGACAACGATGCCCGCAAGATCATGTTCAACCGGGAATTCGGCCTGGATGCGTTGCGTACAGGCAATTACAGTGGTCTACTGCCTCTCAAGGGTACCCTGTATGAAACGACCCTGGAGGCATTTGATAAGCTGCACGTGGTTTTTGAAAACGGCAAAGTGACTTTCGACACCTTCTCTTTGGTGACCCTGAAGGAAAAAGGTGCTGATCCTAATCCAGATCCAGATCCCAATCCTAACCCCGATCTTGATCCCGATCCTAATCCTGCAGGAAAAAAGGTAGAGTTCAACCTTCTGCCCCAGGAGTGGTCGGGGGAAAGCACCATGGTGCCCGAAGCGGCTGATACCGGTTGGGTTCTGAAGGCGGCTGCAGGCACAGAGGGTGGAAACGCCATTGGATATTTCGGCACCACCTATAAAGTGGGATGGCAGCTCGCCTATGACTTTACCATCGCCACAGGCAACGCCACCATCAATATGTCATTCGTCCGGGGTCTGGAAGCGGATGCTTACCCAGGCGGCGCGCCGGACTTCTGCCTGAGCAAAGCCATCGCCGACCAATATGGCATTGCGGCGGTCGGACCAGACAAAACCTCCCTGCCTGCGGGTACCTACAAAGGCGTGCTGGATCTGGATCAGGTCTTTAAGGACTTTGACGGTTTTGACAAATTCCAGCATATCGGGGTGTATATGTCCGGCACCAGCCTGACCTTCCGTGAGTTAGCCTTTGTCTCTAATGTGGAGGCGGGAATTGATAAGGGCGACAATAAAGATGATAACCCCGTCACTGGCGTGGCACTGCCCATCGCGGCGGCTGGACTGACAATTATAGCAGTGGGAGTGCTTGTGATCAGCCGGAAGAGAAAATGAGATAACCTGTGGCCGATGCCGGTTCGTGGGAACCGGCATCGGCAAATCAAAGGGGCCCCGGGGAAGCCGCGGCCCGGAAAGGCGGGAATAGGATGAAGAGCAGACGGTGGATATGCGGGTTGCTGGCGGCGGCAGTGGCCGGCACCTGGGGCGTGCTGCCCGCAGGGGCGAAAACAGTGGTCGGAAATATGCTGCCGGAACCGGACAAGGAATGGTCCAGCGAAAGCACTATGACGCCGGTAAAGGTTGAGGACGGCTGGAAACTGAAGTCCTCAGCGACGCAGGCCGGAGGCAACGCGGTGAATTATTTCAATAATACTTATCATAAGGGCCAGATGATCGCCTACGATTTTACTGTGGACGGCGACGAGGTGACCATCAACATCGGATTTATCCGTGGCTTGGAGGAAAACGAGTATCCGAATGGCCAGCAGGAATTCCTCTTTTCCAAATATCTGGCGGAGGCGCTGGGAATCGAAGCCACCGGAGATGCAAAAGCGACCATTCCAGGTGGCACTTATAAAGGGGTATTAGATCCAGGAGATTTTTTCTACGAGGGCTTCGATAAGTTTCAGCACATTGCGGTTTATCTGGGCGGCGAGTCGATGACAATACGGGAATTTGCTTTCGTCGAGGGGGTTGAGGCCGGCGCTGAAACCTATCCGACGAAAAAGGAGACCACCGCACCTACGACGGCTCCCACCACCTCGCCTGAGAGTTCACAGGCCGATGCTCCAGAGAGCAGTGGTACGTTGTCCGGTGTGAACAGCGTTCAGGATTCCTCTTCCACAACGACGCCGAAGGATAGTGCCGGTTTGTCCGCCGGAGCCATCGTGGCCATAGCGGCGGGCGCTGTGGTTGCTGTGGCAGTTGTGGTTGCAATCCTTGTGATAGCGATGAAAAAGAAAAAGGGCGGCAACGGCTAAGGCAGCTTGTCTGCCAGGAAAGGAATGGACATATGAAGCAACCCAATGGAAATATCCTTAAACGGCTGACGGCTCTTGCTGCAGCCTGTACGTTGCTGCTGTCGGCTGGCTGTGGACAGCAGGACGCGTCCAGCAGCGCAGAGTCGGATACCAGTACATCGGAGGCGGTCAGCAATACCGTACCGTCTTCCTCTGGAGTCTCCTCCTCGGTCCCTACGCGTCCGGGAGGCCAGCCCTCCTATGATATCGAAACGCCGCCTCTCGACAAACTGGTTATCCCGGAGGGCTTCTCTATTGCCCCCATTCCGTCGGGAGATTCTAATTTTGTACCAGGCAGCCTGTATAAAGGCGAAAAGCTCACCTTCCGCAAGGAATCAGACGGTGCGGGACAACCGGCTGTGGGCATGTGGGTGTGGGATTGCCGTATGATAAACGGCACTTCGCCGGACAGCGATATGAGCAGCGACATGCTGCTGGATACCCTCATCCAGAACGGTGTGACCGAGATTTATCTTGGCATGCAGTACTATATGGATCTGGAGACTCAAATAGCCAACGGTGAACTCCGAGACGGATATGTGGGCGAGAGGGAACTGCGCGGCTTCATCAAAAAATGCGCCAAATACGGCATCCGTGTGGCGATGCTCACTACGCTGGTGGAAAACGCTTATACGCAGTGGGCACGCAAAGATGACGAGTCCCAGGAATACCGTGCCACCAAGCGGTGGGTACAGCTGGTGGCGGACTTCAACTCCCGTGCATCTGGCGACGATGAAAAAATGTACGGAGTGCATATCGACCTAGAACCCGATTGGGAGAAAGGCGGCGCCGGACTCCAGACAAATCTACAGGACTGTGCCGACTACCTGATCCGTATGCGCAAATACTGCGATTATTACGGGGTGGAGCTGACCTTTGATATCAATGCGTTCCTTAAGGAGGAATGGAAAGCCTTCGACGAAACCGGCGCATATGTCAGCATTCTGGATATCTTCACCAAGCAGTGCCGTCAGCTGGTACTTATGTCCTATCGGCGTACCGCCGATGAGCAGTATGATTTGGGAGAACTGGAGCTGAGTTATGCCGCGAAGAACGGCTGTCAGCTGCTTCTGGGAGCGGAAACCGGCGATGCCAGCGAGATGCCGCCAGGAGAGAGAAGCATCACCTATTATCCTATGGGTGCCGCTTATCTTATCAACCAGCAAAATAAACTGCGGACCCTTCTGGATGAATCCGGTTGTGCATCCTTTGGGATTGCGCTTCACCATGTGGTTCCTTTCTATACCATCATGACCGAAAAACCCTGAAGGTGTTTTCCGCCAATCGAACGAGGAGGACAGAACAACGTGACATACACCGATTATACCGGCCCTCTGCTTGCCGTTCGGCAGAAGAACGACGCTATGGCGCTGGGTACCTGGTGGTGGGATCCGGATTTGCTTGTGAGGCCGGATCCTACCAGCGGCCTCACAGCGGAGCTTGCCTTTGATATGCTGTGCAAAGAGCATGTCAGTGAAATTTATTTCGCGGTAAACCCAGCAGGTCTGCCATCCTGGGGGAGGCCAGCGGAACCAGGAAAAGCATCGCTGGAGCATATTGCCGCCTTCGTTCGACGCTGCACGGCGAAGGGGATGCGGGTAAGCGCCCTGTTGGGTCACGGTGGCAAAGAGGTGCTCAGCTGGTTTGCGGACGGGCAGGGGTATCCCGAAATCACCGCCTATATCGAAGGGGTTGCGGCTTTCAACGCCTGCCTCCCCGCCGATCAGCGCTTTTACGGTGTCCATCTGGATATTGAACCGGATATGTCCGATGATTACCGGACCTATCGTTCCCAGCTGCGGCGGTTCTTGCTGTATGCGCGGAGCCTGTGCGACCGGCACAGCCTGCGGTTGGAAATGGATGTCACTGCCTGGTATGATGACAGCCAGCTGGCCGTGGATGAGGACGGTCGGGAGGTGCGCATGGGGGATGTGGTCACCAACGCCTGTCAGGCCATTACCATCATGGCCTACCGCGCAAATGCAGCCGATCAGCTGGCCATTGCCTCCTATCTTATCGATGCGGCGCAGCGCAATGGCTGCGCTGTCAACTTGGGCTGCGAAACCGGTACACCGGAATCGTTGGGAGAGGAAGCCTTTATCACCTACGCCAATTATTCGCCGGAGTTCCATGCTGCCGAGCAGCATAAGCTGCGTCAGGCCTTGGAAGAAAAGCACCTGACGGCCGGCTATGGCCTGGCGGTCCATTGGATCAACTCCTGGTATGCGATGAATCGGGCTTACATGACCGGCTGACCGTAACCTACCCTTACAAGGAAACATACCCGGCGCGGCCGGAACCAGAAAGGATTGGATAACGCATGAATATACAGTTAAGCGGTGCCGGTGCAGTTGAGGAAGCCGCCATCCGGCTGACGGCTGGAGAGCTTGGATTGCTGCCTTCGTCGGATGGCATACCGGTGAGGCTGAAAAGGGGCGGACAGGAGGGAAATGCCCTGCAGGTCAAGCTGGAGAATGGAGAAGCGGCGGTGGAGTACCGGGATATCCCGGCGCTGCTGCGGGGACTGCGTCTGTTGGCGGGGGCGCTGGAGAGCGGCAAGGATACCTTTGTTGCAAAAGAAGAACGACATTTCGACACCAGCGGCGCGATGTTCGATTGCTCCCGAAATGCAGTGATGACGGTGGACACGGTGAAATATTTTCTGCGGCAGATGGCGGTGATGGGACTCAATACCCTGCTGCTGTATACTGAAGACACCTATGAGGTGGAGGGGGAACCCTACTTTGGTTATCTGCGGGGACGCTATTCCTTGGCACAGCTGCGAGAGCTGGACGATTATGCCGACTCCCTGGGAGTGGAACTGATTCCCTGCATCCAGACTCTTGCGCATCTTGAACAGTTCCTCAAATGGGGATCCTCCGAACGGTACCGCGATACCGCCGAGGTAATCCTGGTTGGGCAGGAAGAAACCTATGAACTGCTTGCCCGAATGATCCGGTCAGTTTCTTCAGCGGTACGCAGCAGGAAAATTCATATCGGCATGGATGAGGCCCATACCTTGGGACTGGGCCGCTATCTCGATCAATACGGCTATCACACCCGGTTTGAGCTGATGCAGGCCCATGTGCGCCGGGTCAAAGATATCACTGACAGCATGGGACTCAAACCCATGATGTGGGGAGATATGTATTTCCGTCTCTTCATCAACGGCGGCGGCTATTACGATCCCGATGTGCAGATTCCGGACGAGGCAATACAAAGCATACCGGATGGAATCAATTTGATTTATTGGGATTACTATCATCAGGAAGAGGATTTCTATCATACCTATATCGGCTGGCATAAGAAGCTTGGGCAGACGCCAGTGTTCGGCGGCGGTATTTGTACCTGGACGGGTGCGATGGTGCAGAATTATCCCCATACTATCCGGGCCACCGACGCGGCAATGCGTGCCTGCAAGGACGAAGGGGTGCGGGATGTGTTTGCCTGCATCTGGAACGATAATGGCGGCGAATGCAACTATATATCGGTGTTGCCCGGATTGGTGCGGTATGCGGAGCATATGTATACCGCCATGCCGGACGAAAATCATATGGCCAGCCGAATTCAGCTCTTTACCGGATTGGAGGAGGAAGCCTGGACGGAGCTGTGCGCGCTTGATTGCCTCAATCCAGCACTCAGACCGTTGGAACCGCAGAATCCTTCGAAATATCTATTGTGGCAGGATCCGCTGCTCGGTCTTTTCGACCGTCACGCGGAACCTCTGGAGCTGGAAGCGCATTACATAGGGATACGCATCGCCCTCGAGGCGCGGTGTAAAGAGCCGATGCCCACCCGCTGCAGCGGCCTTTTTGAACTGATACGCCAGTTATGCGCAGTGCTCGAGGTCAAAGCAAAACTCGGCGTGCGGCTGAAAAAAGCATATGACGCGAAAGATAAGATAGCGCTCAGAGAAGCCGCGGATACTGTCCTACCGACGCTGCTAATCGCGGTGGAGCGGCTGCATGTACTGCACGCGCGGGAATGGGCAAAACTGTATAAGCCCTTCGGGTGGGAAGTACTCGACCTGCGTTATGGCGGACTGGAAGCGCGCCTAAAGACAGCCGCCGCCCGAGTAAGCGCCTACGCCCTGGGCGAAATCGACCGCATTGAGGAACTGGAGCCTGACCGCCTGACCTTTGATGGACGGCAGAAAATTGAGAATCAATGGATGGGCCATTTTAATCAATATCATTTCATGGTCACCCCAAATTGTCTGGGGTAAAGCTATCTTGAAAAGGGGAAGACGCCATGCCGCCGTTACACATTTTTTTGCTGTCCGGAACCCATTGGGACCGAGAATGGTATCTGACGTTTCAGGAATTCCGTTTTCGGCTGGTGGATGTCTTGGATGAACTGTTTGTTTTTCTCAAAAAGGAAAAGGCGTTTGTCTTCCTGCTGGACGGCCAGACCCGAGCACTGGAGGACTATCTGGAAATCCGGCCGGAAAAGCAGCCGGAGGCGAAGGCGTTTATTCGGGAAGGCCGCCTGCGAGTCGGGCCGTGGTACTGTATGCCGGACGAATTCCTAGTTTCAGGGGAGAGTTTGATCCGCAACCTTCAAACCGGCTGTGCCGTAGCTCGGACCTTTGGGGCAGAGCCAGTGAAAAACGGCTATCTGTGCGATTGCTTCGGACATACCGCCCAGATGCCTCAGATTCTCGCCGGCTTCGGCATCCGGCAAGCTGTGGTGGGACGCGGAACAAACGAGCACACCACGCCGGCCTTTTTTCGCTGGCGTTCGCCGGACGGCAGCGAATGCCTGACCTTCAAGCTGGCGGACGGCGGCGGTTACGGTGACTTTTTTGTCCGTGGGGTACGTCCGATGATGGAGGGGCTGTCGGATGAAAAGCTGGACGACACACTCAAGGCTGCCGTCGAACGGGAGAGAGGGCGCACTTCGCTGCCTGTTGTACTGCTGTTCGACGCAACCGATCATATGCCGGTGCATCAGGAACTGATCGAAATTGCCGCCCGACTACGCCAGCTGTATCCGGATGCACAGGTGACAATTGGAGATTTGGAGGAGGCGCTGAAGACAGCGGAAAAGGCTGCTGATGCATCGCCGTCTCTTCCTGTGCGCAACGGCGAGCTTATGGAGCCGGCCAAGGAGTGGGCAACCTATCTGCATCTGATACCCCATACCCTTTCCAGTCGAGTGGACTTAAAGAGAGAGAACGACTACTGCGAGACTCTTTTAGAAAAATGGGTGATGCCAACTGCTGCGCTGGCAGAGCTGCGCGGCTACGGATTGCCGGAAACCTATATTGAGACGGCTTGGCGCCTCCTTTTCCAGAATCATGCTCACGACAGCATCTGCGGCTGTTCCATCGATCAGGTGCACCGCGATATGTGCTATCGTTTCGATCAGGTAAGGATCATCGCAGGGGAGATGATAAACCGGGCATTGGGTGCCTTGCTGCCCAATCCGCTTCCAGAGAGCCAGCCATTCGGAGGGGTGGCGGTGTTCAATCCGCTACCCTATGTCCGCGCGGAAGTTGTGGACGCAGAACTGTATTTTCCCCCTGATTGGGCAAAGCGATATGAGGAGCCTTTCGGCTATGAAGCGATTAACAGCTTTCGCCTGTACGACAAAGAGGGCGCCGAAGTACCCTATACGCTGCGCCGGTTGTCCCGCGGTGGTGTAAAGGGTGACCTCCACGCCATCAGTTTTCAGGCGCAGCTGGCACCGATGGGATTCACCTTTTTCCGTCTTGTTCCGCAGGACAGGCCGTCGCGGCAGCCCGGTACACTGCGCACCGGCGCTATGACGGCGGCCAACGATCTGGTTTCCATGCGGATACGCCCGGACGGAACCCTCGATTTAACCGATCAAAGGACCGGGCGCACCTATACTGGCCTGTGTGGCCTCATGGATGACGCGGAAATCGGAGACGGCTGGTTTCACGTCGCACCGGCAGAGAACGAAGAGGTGGTCTCCGATGGTGTCGCCGCATCAGTACAGGTCATCGCGGATGGCCCCAATGAAACAGTATTTCGTGTTACCCGGCGCATGACAGTGCCTGCCCGGATAGATCGGAATGATCGCCGGATGCAGCGGTTGCATCGCAGCAAGGAAGAGAGGGTGTTGACCATTACCGCCGATATCCGGCTGCAGGCCGGGTTGCGCGGGGTAAAGGTAGAGCTGACGGTGGACAATACCGCCGAAGATCATCGTCTGCGCCTGTTGCTGCCCACGGGACTTACAGGATCATATTTTGCCTCAGGAGCCTTCGCAATGCTGACGCGGTCCGATGGGCCGGTTTTTGATACACGAGATTGGTGGGAGGCAGAGGCGCGCGAAAAGCCGATGCACGGCATCGTCGGCCGTCGCGGTGACGGGGCGGGGCTCGCCTTTGTTGCGGGATGCTGTGGTCTGCACGAATGCGCGGCACTACCGGGGGCGGATGGAACAATCGCCGTGACTCTGCTGCGTAGCTTTGCCAGAACCGAAGGTACCGATATGGAGACCGATGGCCAGGTGCCGGGAAAACACTCTTATTCCTTCCTGCTGCTGCCCTTGGATGACGGGGTGACCGATGCCGCGCTCCAGCGGGCGCAAGATGCGCTAGCCGCCGGCGTGCGGGTGATTCCGATTTCCAGTCCGTCTGATGTCGTTCAGGAGGCGGACAGCCTTCTGCAACTATCCGGTGAAACACTGTGCTACTCCGTCCTGACCACTGGTCCCGTAAAAGACAGCGTGACGGTGCGGGTGTACAATCTAGCGGGTTCAGCTTGCACAGGCGCGCTGCGATGGAAAAGATCGCCTCTCTCCGCCGTGCGTACACGTCTTGACGGCCACGTGCTCGCGGAGGTGGTGCCTGAAGGCGATACCGTGCCGCTGCTGCTTGGGCCATGGGAAATTGGGACATACACCGCCTACTTTTGAAAAAAGCTTCCGCCGGAATTCCGGCGGAAGACTGAGATAGTTGATCCAAATATCGGTGATTGAAACAGCCGGATTTTTTCGCCAAAGAGAGCAGACAATCTGTCTGCTCTCTTTTCTTATCTTCTTTTGCGCATATCCCGAAACACCCAAACGACCAGCGTCAGTGCAGCGACAAAACCAATCCAAGCCAGTACTGGAATTCCCAGAAGCCGTGAGGGCTGGTCGCTTATACACAGCAGGCAGGCACCGATGAACAGCGCCACCGCGAATAAGCATTGGATTCCACGGTTGACCATCCGCTCTATCAATGACAGAGGATGTTCCGTATCCACCAGCCGTACATTTATCTTCAACTGTCCTTTGCTGCTCTGGCCAAGCAGATCAGACAGCTGAGAGGGGAGGAGGGAGGTTTTTCGTCCGGTATCCCGCAGCCACAGGGCACTCTTTTGCAGCTCTGCTTTCCAGTCGATTTCCTTTGCCATAGAGGCAGCCATACGATTGGCTAAAATCTGCAGAAGATTGATATCCGGGCTGACGGAAGCCAGTACCCCCTCCAGTGTCATCACTCCTCGGCCAAGCATGGAAATGCCGCCGGGAATAGAGATATGGTGCGCTTTTGCCAGTCCCATCAGTTCGTCAAAAATTTTCCCCAGATCCATACAGCCGATTTCCATCTTACCATAACGGACAAGAAAATCCTCAATATCATCATACAACCGCTGATGATCCACCGGACCGGAGCAGACACCAAGAGTCAAAATAACAGTCTTTAACTCTTCTACATCGCTTTTGACTACCGCTTTAACGCCTTGCCGAAGAAGTTCCTGATCCCGCAAGGAAAGCCTTCCCATCATGCCAAGATCAATCCAGATGATTTTCCCATCCCGTATCCGCAGATTTCCCGGATGAGGATCCGCCTGGAAAAATCCGTCATCTACCACCTGCTTGATATAGTTATCCGCCAGCTTCAGACCAATTTCATCCAGACTGTATTCTTCTTCCAGCAGCGAGTCCTTATCATCAATGGGAATACCGTCGATGTACTCCATCACCAGGATTTTTGAGGTAGAGAGCGCTTTTTCTACCGTGGGACAGTCCACGAACGCAACATTCCGATTGAGCCGCTGAAACTCTTCGGCGTTTTTCGCCTCTAATAGAAAATCCATCTCCTGCTGAGCGACAGCCCACATTTCGTCCAGCACCATATCCAGGTCTACAACGTCGCCCAACTTCGTGAGGTTTAATAGTTTAGCCGCCTGATGAAGCAGGACAATGTCTCGGGCCATAACCTCTTGGATACCGGGACGCTGTATTTTTACAGCCACCTTGCGGCCATCCTGCAGTATGGCGGCATGAACCTGTGCAATGGATGCCGCGCCCAGAGGTTCCTCGTCAAAAGAAGCGAAAAGCTCCTGAAGAGGAATACCGCATTCCTTTTTTATCGCTTCTTCCACCTGCGAGAAGGGCATAGGCCGCACTTCTGCGCGCAGCATCGCCAGTTCCTCACAATAAGCGGCAGGGAGCATATCCCGCCGCATGGAAAGAATCTGCCCCAGCTTAACGAAGGTAGGGCCCAAATCCTCCACGATGGCGCGCAGCTTTTCAGGTGTCAATCCACGGACAATGTCGTGTTTCGCCAGTATAGCCAGGATTTCCCGCAAACGTCCATTATTAGCCGGCGCGTCACTCTTCTGCTTTTTCTCCATCCTGCTTATCCAGCTCCTCAAGCTTCCTTTTCAGTTCAGCCCGCTCCTCCGGTGTCATTTGTTCCACATCCATCCCGGTTTTAGAGGCCGAGGGGGCTTTTTTCACCCGGTGCTTAAGTTCTTCATTCAGCGCCTTGCCTTGTTCCAGCGTGATTTCGCCTTTCTTCACCAGTTCCTTGATCACTTCATCCGCCTTTTCAGCGGTGACGGCCACCGCGCCGATTCCAGCCAAAAGAATATTTTTCAGGTCATTGCCAAGATCGGAAAGCATATTTGTTCCTCCTTTTATTGAAAACTGCTTATATCATATCACAGACGAATGAATAAATATTGGCATAATTATGAAGATTTCCTTGAGCAGAAAAAACACGGCGGAATGCTTCTCACATTCCGCCGCCCCGGCAAGAAAAATTATACCTGTTTGCTGTTGTCGATCATCTCATCCAGCGCCGCAATGGCATCGGATAGGGAACCGAGGCAATCGATCAGTCCTTCTTCCACAGCCGCATCGCCTTCCAACACACTGCCGACATCGGTGACAAGTTCTCCCGTGTTCATGCATAATTCGGTAAAGCGGTCGAAAGACATATGGGAATTATCGGTGACAAAACGTGTGATTCTCTCCTGCATCCTTTGAAAATAATAGAACGCCTGGGGAACCCCCAGCACCAAACCATTGGTTCGCACGGGATGCAGAGTCATAGTGGCAGAGGGTGCGATAAAGGATTTCTTCGCGGCCACAGCCAGGGGAACACCAATGGAGTGACCGCCGCCCAGTACCAGGGATACTGTCGGCTTTTTCATACCGGCAATCAGTTCGGCCAGCGCCAGACCAGCTTCGATATCGCCGCCAACGGTATTCAGCAAAATCAATAATCCCTCAATTTCCTGGCTTTGTTCGATGGCCACCAATTGGGGAATAACATGCTCATACTTGGTGGTTTTGTTATCCGCCGGTAAAGCGTAATGTCCTTCAATTTGTCCGATGATGGTAAGACAGTGAATCACGTGACGGCCATTGTCCGTGGTGACAGAGCCGTTGTCTTCCACATCCTTCAGCTGCTCCTGCAGCGCCGCTGATTCCTCCGGCTGATTGCCGCTGCTGTCTGTTTTTTTCGTATCTTTAGCTGCGTTATTATTCATAGCTGCCGCCGACCTTTCTATAGGTTTTCCCGTTTAGTTTGGTCTTTTCCGGGAACTTTATGTATTTCGAATCGAAAATAACCACTCCTTTCTATAAGGTATACGAGTTGCAGCAGGATCTTTTGAGTGCTATAATACCCTAAATCATTACCCAAAAGAGGGGACGCCGATGGGGCTGTTTGTTCGTGATCGAGGCTTTTACCGCACATTTTTCTCCCTAACAGGAATGATAGCACTGCAGAATATCATCACCTTCAGTGTGAACCTGGCGGACAACCTGATGTTGGGCGCATATCATGAAACCGCTTTCGCCGGAGTGGCCTTGGTGAATCAAATTCAATATCTGCTACAGATGCTGATTATGGGGGTCGGGGAAGGGATCATTGTGCTGGCGTCCCAGTATTGGGGAAAAGGCGAAACGGAGGCGATTCGCCGCATCACCGGCATCGGTATGCGTATCGGTCTAATTTTGTCCGTTATTCTTTGGGGAGTGACCTTCTTTTTTCCCGAAACCTGCTTAAGTCTGCTGACAAATGATCGTTCGGTAATGGAAGAAGGCGCGCAATATCTTCGAATTATCTGCTTTTCTTATCCGCTTTTTGCGATCACCAATATACTGCTCTCCACACTGAGGAGCGTAGAGACGGTAAAAATCGGCTTTGCGGTGTCGGGTTCCACCCTTTGCATCAATGTATGCCTAAACTATTTGCTGATCTATGGCCACTGGGGCGCACCTGAACTGGGAGCAAGAGGCGCTGCCATTGCTACTCTGACCTCCCGGGTGATGGAGGTACTGATCGTGTGGCTGTATGTGCGGCTGGCCGACAAAAAGCTGTATATACGCATCAAGGATTTACTCAGTTTTGATCGCACTCTGTGGAAGGACTATGTCCATACCGGTTTCCCGGTGATCCTGTCCAACGGCTGCTGGGGAATCGCTATGGCCGTGCAGACAGCTATTCTGGGCCGTCTCGGAAAACCCGTCATCTCGGCAAACAGCATCGCCACCACCATCTTTCAAGTGGTATCGGTCATTTCTTATGGCGCCGCCAGTTCTTCCTCTATCCTGATCGGCAAAACCATCGGTGAAAACCGCATTGATAAAGTGCGGAAATATGCCAAGACTTTGCAGATTCTTTATCTCTTTATCGGACTGGGAACCGGTGTGGTATTGTTTTGCTTCAAAGACGCAGTGGTAGGACTATACGCGGTTTCCCAAGAAACACGGCGGCTGGCCCTTCAGTTTATCGCTGTGCTGTCGATATCGGTATGCGGTACCTCTTATCAAGTGGCGGTACTCACCGGCATTGTCCGCGGCGGAGGCGACACGCGCTTTGTTCTGTTCAATGATATGATCTTTATGTGGGGACTGGTAATCCCGTCCGCGGCCCTGTCCGCTTTTGTATTTCACTTTCCGCCGCTGATTGTATTTATTTGTTTGAAAGCGGATCAAATCTTAAAATGCTTTGTAGCTGTTGTAAAGGTCAATCGCTATACATGGATTCGAAAACTGGTACGTGAGTAGAGGGAGGTCGTTATGGAAGACGTTGACAAACTACGGAGTTGGATGGCGGAAAGCCACCGGATGGTATTTTTCGGTGGTGCGGGCGTATCCACTGAAAGCGGGATTCCGGATTTTCGCAGTGAAGATGGACTGTATAAGCAGACCTATCGATATCCGCCGGAAACCGTTCTAAGCCGAACGTTTTTTGAGCACTGTCCGGAAGAATTTTTTGCCTTTTATCGGGAGAAAATGTTATGTCCGCAGGCTCGGCCAAATCTTGTCCACCAGCGGCTGGCAGCCTTGGAAGAGGCAGGTATATTGTCCGCTGTAGTGACCCAGAACATCGACGGCCTGCATCAGGCTGCCGGTTCCCGAAGGGTATTTGAACTTCACGGATCGGTGCATCGGAATTATTGCCGGAAATGCCATGCTTTTTATGATATGGACTTTATGCTTCACACATCCGGTGTTCCGCACTGCTCCTGCGGCGGCATTGTCAAACCAGATGTGGTGTTATATGAGGAGAGTCTCGACGAGGATGTGCTTCAGGGAGCGATTGAGACAATTGCCGATGCGGATCTGCTGATGGTGAGCGGCACCTCTTTGGCGGTATATCCGGCAGCGGGATTGCTGCGGTACTATCGCGGCCACAGATTGGTGTTGATCAATAAATCCGTCACGTCGTATGACGGCAGCGCGGATCTGCTTTTTCAGGCTGGCCTGGGGAAAGTCTTCGCCCAGCTGGATATTTGAGAGGATCATATGCAAATTTTTATCGATGCGGATGGGTGCCCCGTGGTGGATATCGTGCTGCGGCTTGCGGCACAGGCTGGTCTGAAAGCCGTAATTGTATGCGATACCGCCCATGAATTCCACCGGGATGGAGTGGAGACGATAACCGTGTCCCAAGGCGCGGACAGTGTGGATTTTGCTTTAGTTAACAGGCTGAAGGAAGGGGATATTGCTGTTACACAGGATTATGGTCTAGCCGCAATGTGCTTGGCGAAAGGCGCCCAGCCTATTCGGCAGGATGGTCTGATTTACGATAAGGATAATATGGATCAGTTGCTGGCGGAACGGCACGCATCTCAGAAAATCCGCAGAGGGGGCGGCAGAGTGAAAGGACCGAAAAAACGCACGGCCGCTCAAGATCAGGAATTTGAAAATTCCCTGAAGGATTTGATGACAAAATAAAAAAAGAGAGAACAAGAAGAAGTTGCTGCAAAATCTTTCATTTTGCAGCAACTTCTTCTTCACTGTATAAATCATCATCCGGTGATAATAAGCCATTCTTTTCTAAGAGTTCTCGTACTTCGCTGATCCGCAGATTGCCGATGCGGTGCCGTTTGCCGATTTCACTGTATGTATAGACCAGTAGATCGCAATTGCCCGACCATTTTTGAAAAATGCTGCTGCGAATGCGGATATAATTGATCTTTTCCCTGGGGACAATCACCGTGTGGAAAGCATAACCCACCGCATAATACAGAGTTATATAGTGTTTGGATACCGCAATTCCCTCGGTGCTGCAATCGACTATCCGAACCACCAGCAGCCAGACAAAAGGCAGGGTGGCCATAAGGCCGAAAAACAGGATGAGAGTGCGGAAATCTGCAAACCATTGGGATAGAATCCAGGCCGTCGTCGGAATCAGCAAACTGCACCAAAACGGCATCATAGCATAACGAACGATGGAGCCTGGAGGCGGCTTGATTTGTCGCGGACGCTGCCGGAATTCCGGCAGCAGTAGCCTTAAATAGCGTCCGGCCGCCTTGCGGTTAGCGGCTGGAATCAATACCGCGTGTTCGTCCTTGTTTTTGGCATATCCGGCACATTGAATAAACACGATATATAGCCCCAGCAGACGGGCCACTATAGTTTGTCTCAAATCCAGATAATTCACCGCGTCGGTGCGCAGAGAATACCGCCGTACACTCAGCCATCCATAACGAATGCGCAGAACCTTTTCTTCCCGCATGGCGGAAAAATTGATATAACACAAAAAGCTGTGAACCGCGCCGATCAGCCAACACAAGAAAATAACAATAGCCAAGAGAGCGGCAGCCTCGGGAATAAAACTCAGCCAACGGGCAATGCCTTCCAGTCGGTTGAGAAACACATCCTGGAAATCTCGGCCGAATACATCACCGCCTTTGCCGAAAAACGCCACCAGAAACATGGCGCCGGTAAAGGTGCTGGAGACAAAAATAGAAAGAATACCGATATCATACCATTTTGGACGATACAGCCGCTGATTGGCCGCCGGTTTGGACGGGAAAGGGGATGCCGCCAGCATGGAGGCTGCCGACCGGCTGACCGTGATCTGGCAATCTGCACGCCGAATTGAACCGGCATCGGTATCCGCATAAACGTGAACGGCTTTGAACGGGCGCAGATAAAAAGGCTCATACCGCATCAAAGTGGACATAGCAAAGCAGGGGATAGCGGTTTGCCGCTTAATCAGGATTCCTTTATATACCGTCAAACCATGTTCATCCACTGTGTAAAACTGAAAGCACCAGTTCAGGAAGGAATAGGAAAGAATAAAAATCAGAACCAGAATATCCATCCAAGCGCCGCCGATCCACTCATACAGCCAGTCGGAGAGACTGTCGGCGGTAAAAACCGACAGCAGTCCGCGCAGAAGAGGAATCAAAAGAAGAAACAGCTGTTTATATATGGATTCCACAATGGTAATCGGGTGTACTCTTTTTTTCACTCGCTGCGCCCCCGATCCGTCATCCCGGGCAGCAGACAATCATGAAGTTCCTTGCCTTCTTCCACCGTCAATCCGTTTACCAGCACCAATCCTCCGGCCGAGAAAACCATCAGCATCGTCATACCTAGCAGTTGTTCCAGCGGCCCCCGAACTGTCATAACATACTTGATGCTGGACAGCGGCATGGATTTGCAGGAATCATAAATCACGCCGCTACGCACCACCAATTGATCGTTCACAATGCCATACTGCATCCGATGATAGGCGATAGGGATATATACAGCCGCGAAAAACAAGTCTACCGCAGTCCACAGTCCGATAAACAGCCAGCCGATCCAGGAAGGGATCGGCAGCCGGAATGGGATAAAAGAGACAGCCGTCAGCATTAACGACGCTATTAACACGTAAATTTCCCAAATCAGAATAATCTTTTTATTTGGTTTATGCAACAGATGGTCTCCTTCCCTTGTATAAGTCGAACGCCTTAATCAAGTATACCACAGAGCGCTCACTGAGAAAAGCGGTAATTTGCAGCGGAGACTCAACAGCGGAGAATTGGAAGAAATCCAGCCCGCCTATTTACTTTCACGCTGTAGTGTGCTAAAATACAGAAAGAATATGGTATGGGAGGTTTCCCTATGAATTCCAAGATTAAAGACGCCAACACCGATTTCCTCTTTGAAGCCATTCTTAAGCTGAAAAACATGGAGGAATGCTATCAGTTTTTTGAGGATTTGTGTACGGTCAGTGAGATCAAGGCCTTGTCCCAGCGAATCGTAGTGGCGAAGATGCTCAGCGACAAGCGAGTCTACAGCGATATCGTGGCGGCTACCGGGGCTTCCACCGCCACCATCAGCCGGGTGAACCGGTCGCTGATCTATGGCTGCGATGCCTATGATATGGTATTCTCCCGTATGGAGAAAGAGAAAAAAGCATGAACAGATATGAAGCCTTTTCCCGCTTCTACGACCGGCTTACTCTGGATGTGGAATATCCCCGCCGTGCGGATTATCTCCTGTCCCTGTTTGAACGGCATGGCAGCCGCCCCAACGGGCTGTTGGATCTGGCCTGTGGTTCCGGCAGTTTAACGGTGGAGCTGGCAGGACGGGGAATGGATATGATCGGTGTGGATGCATCGGCGGATATGCTGGCGCTGGCATCTGACAAAGCCGTAGAACGAGGTTTATCTCTCCTTTTGCTGCGACAGGATATGCGGCAGCTGGATCTCTACGGCACAGTGGAAGGGGCTGTCTGCGTATTGGACAGTCTGAATCATCTCCTGACCACAGCGGATATTCTGCAAACCTTTCAGCGGCTTCGACTGTTTATTCAACCAGGCGGACTGCTGATTTTCGACGTGAATACGCCCTATAAGCACAAAACCGTGCTGGGGGATAACGCCTTTATACTGGAAGAAGAGGATTTGCTGTGTGTTTGGCGTAACCGCTTGATTCGGCGCACATGTGAGGTAGAAATCCTTCTGGATTTTTTTATAGGGGAAAATGGACGTTACACACGGTTTGAGGATATCGTGCGGGAAAGGGCATATTCCCGCTCCACATTGGAAAAGCTGCTTCAACAGGCAGGCTTTGCTGTGGAGGCGGTTTACGCGGATATGGAAATGCTCCCGCCGGCGGAAGATTGTGAGCGATGGGTGTTTGTGGTAAGAAATCAATAAAAAGATCTGTAACAGGAATCAAAAGCAGGGGTTGTGCATAGAATGGGAAAAGTATGGCGATGCTTGACAAAGGATGCCACCGTTATGGCTATGGTAATGGATTCCACCGATATAGTAGCGGAGGCGGAACGCATTCATCAGCCTTCAGCGGTAATGTCCGCCGCTTTGGGACGGTTGCTGACGGCGGCTTCTATGATGGGGATTATGCTGAAAGGGAAAGATGACTCCCTGACGCTGAAACTCAGCGGAGGCGGTCCCTCCGGTACAGTGATGGCTGTTTCCGACAGTCTGGGCAATGTCCGGGGATATGCCGATCATCCGGTGGTGGAGATTCCTTTGAAAAGCAACGGCAAGCTGGATGTCAGCGGGGCGGTGGGAACTGACGGGCTGCTGTATGTGATGCGGGATACCGGCGGCGCCGAACCCTATGTGGGCTGTACGCCGATTGTCTCGGGTGAAATTGCGGAGGATATCACCAGTTATTATGCGATTAGTGAGCAGACGCCGACAGTCTGTGCTCTAGGGGTACTGGTCAATCCAGATTTAACCGTCCGAGCGGCAGGAGGATTTCTGCTGCAGCTGTTGCCTTTTTGTCCGGACGAGGTCATCGATCATGTGGAAAGCAATGTGGCGGCGATGGAATCCATGACCGCCATGCTGGACAGCGGTCTGTCGGTGGAGGATATCTGCCGCCGTTTGCTGGATGGTTTCGAGTACGATGTGCTGGACACCTATCAGCCGGAATATCGCTGCACCTGTTCCCGTGAACGGGTGGAAAGGGCTTTTTCCGCTATGCGTCCGGAGGATCTCAGAGATTTGCCGGATGAGGAGGGAAAAGTGGAGGTTACCTGCCGTTTTTGTGATCATATCTATTGCTTTACCACGGAGGATATAGAGGCTATCGTCTCGGATAAGACGCAGTGAAGCCCTGGAAATTTTTTCGAAAAAATTGAAATTGGTGGTTGACAAGAAGGGGCTTCTTTGGTATTATATACAGCGTCGCATGTGGCGGCTGGTTTGGGAGCATAGCTCAGCTGGTAGAGCACCTGCCTTACAAGCAGGGGGTCACAGGTTCGAGCCCTGTTGTTCCCACCATGTTGGATTTGGCCCGGTAGTTCAGCTGGTTAGAACGCTAGCCTGTCACGCTAGAGGTCGACGGTTCGAGCCCGTTCCGGGTCGCCATACATGCCTCTGTAGCTCAGTCGGTAGAGCAAGGGACTGAAAATCCCTGTGTCGTTGGTTCGATTCCGACCGGAGGCACCATTCTCTGCGGCTTTAGCTCATCTGGTAGAGCGCCACCTTGCCAAGGTGGAGGTAGCGAGTT
>ENA-UOJE01000452-UOJE01000452.1-human-gut-metagenome-genome-assembly--contig:-C23-NODE-452-length-46696-cov-9.521473_pt1 | contig 46696 bp, 41 predicted proteins | sample MGYA00242341_ERZ723888 | MGnify/ENA metagenome assembly ERZ723888 | reverse complement strand
CTCAAGAGCGCTTTGCTATAATACCAAACTCCTCTCTCTTTGTCAATCTCTTTTTTAAAAAAACTTTTTGTTTTTCAAAAATTTCCAGTTTCAAAACAGATTCAGCGGCCTCAACACATATATAACATAACTATAAATACCGTGGGATTCAGCGCAGCAGCCGTACACCTTCCCGTTGGATCTGCTTCATGTTTTCAGAAAAATCAAATCCCAGCACCAAGCCATCAGGATAGAGCGCTTCCAATGGCAGCAGAACAAAAGCCCGTTCAGCCATGCGAGGGTGGGGCAGGGTCAACTCCTCTTCCTCCATCCTTACCCCTTCCATCACCAACAAATCGATATCCACTACCCGGGGGGCATTGCGAAAGGTGCGCACCCTGCCCAGTCCGGCTTCGATTCCCAAGCAGGCGCCGAGAAAAGCACGGGGTGACAAGCCCGTCTCCACCTCTGCCGCCGTATTGATGAATTGTGGCTGATCCAGATAACCCACCGGTTCTGTTTCATAAAAAGGGGCAACCCGGCGGACTCTGGTATACGGCAGAGCGGTCACCGCCTCCAGTGCCCGGCGAATGTTTTCTTCCCTCTCCCCAAGATTGGCACCCAGCCCGATGACCGCCATTGATTGCTCTTTTCCCATCACGAGTCCCTCCGCCGAATAATCTCCACCGCCACATACTCAAAATCTGCCGCCACCGGTGCCCGGGGCTTTTTCAGCCGAACCATCACTTCCTTCACCGGGAACTCTTCCAGAATCATCTGCGCCACTCTTTCCGCCGCACGCTCAATCAGATCGTTTTTCTCCGCCAGCATGACTGCCACCGTGCGTTTGGCCACCTTGGAATAGTTGACCGTATCCGCCAGGTCATCGGATAAACCCGCCGGGCGGGTGTCCATACTCATATCGATATCTAGGAGAAAAGGCTGCCCTTTTTGTTTCTCCTCTGGTTTTACTCCATGAAAGGCGTATATCCTCAGGCCGCGAATCTGAATTTTATCCATTGTCGAGTCCTCCTGATTTATTTTCCAATTGTATTTAATGAAGGTAGCATAACAAAAAAAAGCCGCCGATGCAAGGGCGGCATAAAAGCGGCACCGGAACCAACCCGTTCCGGTGCCGTTTGTACTTTATTATCGATTTTATTGATTGTGCTCTGCGGCCGCTTCCACCAAGCCTTTGAACAGGGGATGGGGCCGATTGGGCCGGGACTTGAATTCCGGATGGAACTGGCAGGCTACAAACCACGGATGATCCGGCAGCTCCACCATTTCGACGATATGCTTGTCCGGCGAGATACCCGCCAGCAGCATACCGTTCTCCTCCATCGCCTCCCGATAATCGTTGTTAAACTCATAACGATGCCGGTGCCGCTCATAGATCATTTCCTCACCATAAGCAGCATAAGCCTTAGAGCGGATATCCAGTACACAGGGATACTGTCCCAGACGCATGGTGCCGCCCCGCTGATTCACATCCCGCTGATCAGGCATCAGATCGATGACGCCGTGGGTAGTGGTGGGGTCAATCTCTGTGGAATGGGCATCCTCGTAGCCCAACACGTGCCGGGCAAACTCCACCACGGCGATCTGCATACCCAGGCAAATACCCAGGAAGGGGATTTTACGTTCTCTGGCGAACCGTACAGCGGCGATTTTGCCGTCGATGCCCCGGGTGCCGAAGCCGCCGGGCACCAGAATGCCGTCCACCCCTGCCAGCGCCTCGGCAGCATTGTCGTCGGAAAGGGTTTCGGCATCCAGCCAGCGGATATCCACCGCTGTCCGGCTAGGAATACCACCGTGTTTCAGCGCCTCCGCCACACTGAGATAGGCGTCGTGCAGCTCTACATATTTTCCCACCAGCGCAATTGTTACGGTTCTCCGGGGATGACGCAGGTCCTCCACCATTTTGGTCCACTCGGCCAGATCGGGGGAAAGATTCTCCAAGCCGAATTCCCGGCAGACAATGGAAGCCAGTCCTTCCTCTTCCAGCACCAGCGGTGCTTCGTAGAGCAGCGGAACATCGCAATTTTCAATCACACAGTCCCGCTTGACATTGCAGAACAAGGCGATTTTATCCTTGAGTTCGGCGGATAGATGCCGGTCGGAACGGCAGACAATGATATCCGGCTGAATTCCCAGCGACAGCAATTCCTTGACCGAATGCTGGGTGGGTTTGGTTTTCATCTCCTGGGAGGCGGCGATGTAGGGCACCAAAGTCACATGAAGAAACAGGCAATTGCGGCGGCCGTGCTGCACGGCAAACTGGCGGATAGCCTCCAAAAAGGGCAGTCCTTCGATGTCCCCCACCGTGCCGCCGATTTCCACAATATGCACGTCATATTTGTCGCTGTCCAGCGCGATACGGCGTTTGATCTCATCGGTGATATGGGGGATCACCTGCACGGTGCCGCCGTCATAATCGCCCTGCCGTTCCTTCTGCAGAACGTTCCAATAGACCTTGCCGGAGGTTACAGAACTATTTTGGGATAGGCTGACATCAATGAATCTCTCATAGTGGCCCAGATCCAAATCGGTTTCGGCACCATCATCGGTGACGAACACCTCGCCATGCTGAATGGGATTCATGGTTCCTGGATCGATGTTGAGATACGGATCCAGCTTTTTGACGGACACGGTCAGCCCGCGGCTTTTCAGCAGCCGGCCCAGAGAAGCTGCCGTGATTCCCTTTCCTAATCCCGATACGACGCCGCCTGTCACAAATACATATTTCGCTGCCATGTTGCAACCTCCCAATATTTTCACTGCCCCTCAGGCAAATGCCGAACAGCTTTAAAGCAGACTCATTTATTCTGCAATTATCTCACAACCAACCGGCCGCACGGGGATTCCCCGGCCGGCCAAATACGCTTTTAAATCCGGAATTGCGATTTCATGATAATGGAACAAGGAAGCCGCCAGCACTGCGTCGGCCTTCCCCTGGATAAACGCCTGGGCAAAATGCTCCAGCGTCCCAGCTCCGCCGGAGGCGATAACCGGAATCCCCGCGCGGGAAGAAACCGCGGCCGTCAGTTCCAGATCATAACCGTTTTTGGTACCGTCGCAGTCCATGCTGGTGAGCAAAATCTCTCCCGCGCCTAGCTGTTCCGCCCGGGCGGCCCATTCCAACGCATCAAGGCCGGTGTACAGTCTGCCGCCGTTTTTATACACGTCCCAGCCGCTGCCGTCCTCCCGCCGCCGGGCGTCGATAGCCACTACCACGCATTGGCTGCCGAAGCGGGAAGCCGCTTCCGAAATCAGTTCCGGCCGGTCAATGGCCGCGGAATTGATGGAGATTTTATCCGCGCCCTGAAGCAGCACCGCCCGAAAATCGTCCGCTGTGCGGATGCCGCCGCCGACGGTAAAGGGAATGGACAGCTGATCCGCCACTCGGGCGGCCAGATCGACCACCGTGGACCGCCCCTCATGAGAAGCCGTGATATCCAGAAAAACCACTTCGTCCGCGCCCGCCTCCGAATAGGCGGCGGCTACTTCTACCGGATCGCCTGCATCCCGCAGGTGAACGAAGTTGGTTCCCTTCACCACCCGCCCGTCCTTAATATCCAGGCAGGGAATAATTCGTTTCGCATACATCGGCGTCATCCATCCTTCCGGGTCAGCGCCACAAAATTGCGCAGAATCCGCTGACCAACAGCCCCGGATTTCTCCGGATGAAACTGCATACCCATCAGATTGCCCCGCTGTACGGCACTATGAAAGACTTCCCCATATTCCGTCTCCGTCAGCACATCCTCTAAACAAGCGGCTCGGCAGGCATAGGAATGCACAAAATATACATATGGCTCAGCAGGCAGTCCTTCCAGCAGCGGGCTGGATTTCCGGGGCATCAAGCTGTTCCAGCCCATGTGGGGAATCTTCAGCCCGCAGTCCGGCAGCCGCCGAACCATACCGGGAATCAGGCCGAGGCCGGCCTCCCCCTCTCCTTCTTCACTGCCATCAAAAAGAGCCTGCATCCCCAGGCAGATGCCCAAAAAAGGCACGCCAGAAGCGGCCGTTTCCTTGATAACCGGAATCAGCCCGCTTTTTCGCAGCGCTCCCATTGCGTCTGCAAACGCCCCTACCCCCGGCAGAATCACGCCGTCGGCTGCGGCAATTTCCTCCGCATCGCCAGTGACGCGGACAGGCGCATCCAAGCGGCGGAAAGCCGTCCGAACGCTGCGCAGATTCCCTGCGCCGTAGTCGATAATCGCAATCATCCCGCCCGCATCCGTCCTTTCCGCTCAGTGAAAATCCATTTTGTTATTTTACCATTATTCCTCTATGGGGTCAAGGGGCGAAACGCTGCCGAGGGACAAATTTCGCATTCTTCATAACGATCCTGACGAATCCCCTGTCTTCTCCAGGAAAATGCCGGGAACCCGTTATCATTTGTCTCTATATTCACTTGTATCTCACATAGTTCTTGACCCCCGACTTTTTTCTATATATACATTGATAAGAAGTAAATATTCAAAAAGATTGAGGAAGATCGAGGTGCCTACATAAATGGTTTTCAAAATCTTACCAGGCTGAAAAAATCTGCCAGTACCCGGCTGATCACTGCGGAAAACGTTTATGGAGAAAAGAGCTGCAGCAGTATGGCGGCGTCTAGAAAATTTGTATAATCAAATTTTATTATACCATTCGTAATTGTGCCTATTTTTTCTCCTTTTAACCTTGCTGCAGCTTGATCTTGTCAATCCTGCTCCGATATGCTAGGATAAGGACAAAATAAAACGAAGAACCCAAGACGGTTTTTACTGCATCGGTTGTAGGGGGCGCTGATATGCCAATTTGGCAATTTCAAAATGGAAAACTGGATTTAACAGCCTATACGGCGGTCATGGGCATCCTGAATATCACGCCAGACAGCTTCTCCGACGGCGGCCGGTATCTGCATCCGGATAGGGCTGTGGCTCGGGCGCTGGAACTGGAAGCAGAAGGAGCGGACATCCTGGATATCGGTCCGCAATCGACCCGTCCGGGCCATACGCCTGTATCCGCAGAGGAAGAGCTGGAACGGCTGCTACCGGTGCTGGAACGGCTCAACGGCCGTCTTTCCATTCCCATTTCTATCGACACCTATTATCCGGAGGTGGCGGAAGTCGCCTTAAACCGGGGAGCGGCGATCATCAATGATGTTTCCGGCAGTCTGGAAAATGGTATGCCTGGCGTGGCTGCCCGTTACGGTGCCGGTCTGGTGATGATGCACGCTGGCGGCGGTGCGGATGATAGGGCAGAAGTGGATGCAGTGGCTGTGGTTCATAGCTATTTTCAAAAAGCGCTGGAAGCAGCGGAACAGGCGGGCCTTCCAATATCCTGCGTTTGCTTGGATCCCGGCATCGGATTCGGCAAAAGCGGACGGGGCGACCTGGAACTGATAGCACGACTGGCAGAGGTGACAGCGGGACTGCCGCCGACGGCGCTTTTGGTGGGGGCATCCCGCAAACGGGTAGTGGGGGCTTGCTGCGGCAATCCGCCGCCGGAGGAACGCTTGGCCGGCACCTTGGCCATTCATACCGCCGCTCAGCTCCACGGTGCCCGGATTCTGCGGGTACACGATGTGAAAGCTGCCGTGCAGGCTGCCCGGGTAACCGACGCTCTTGTGAAAGTCGCACGCCGTCCCTAATTTTGAATTTCTCCAGTTATAAAAGCCGACACTTCTGTGTCGGCTTTTATAACTGGAATTGCGAAAACTCTAAACCATCGTTTGAATACAAAAAGTTGTATTCTATTTGTTTTTACCATTTGTTCGTATCATTTGTATAAACCAGGCTATCCTTACTGAAATGATCCTCAAAAAAGTTTGACAAGAAAAGAATGAAGAAGTGGAGGGTGTATAATAAACTGGACTGCCTTTCTTTCGCTCTTTTGCTCCTGCCCAGTTCATTTACACCCTCCAAATTTCAGTATACTATACCGTGTTTGGGGGCATTTCAAAAACGTCTGCGGGTTTTACAGACAGCCATACTGCCGCATCAGCAGCCTATTCGCCTGCTTTTGTGGTGCTGAACTGCACGATCACCCCGGCCAAAGCCAGCACGCCTCCCACTGGCAGAATCACCGCCATGGAGGTAACGTGGAACAGGGAAAGGAGCATCCGCTGAGCCCATAGCCCACGCCGGTCGTGAGGATAATCACCGGGCGCAGGAATTTTACTGCCAGCACCCCAGCCGCGACGCCGCCGGCAATGCCCAGAACGATCCCCAGCCATTGAAGAGGGATGAGGGCATAAAACATACTGTAGACGGCGGTGAAACCCATGAGGAAAATCCCCACTCGGTAAACCTTGAAAGCCACCAGGCCCAATACAACCCCCAGCGCCACACCGATGAGCAGCGCCGGCCCGGCGTCCAGCTGGAATCCAATCCCCATTAGGAATCCCAGCACCAGGCCGATAAAGAAACCCGCCAAGGTGATCCACACTCTCTGCAGCTTATACCCGAAAAAACAATTCGCCAGGGCGAACAATCCGCCCACCGCCACCGTCACGCCCTGTATCTGGACAACAACCGCCTGCCACTCCTCCGGCATTTTTCATTCCGTCCTCTCATTGTGTCTTTCATTCACAAAGCCGCCTCCCCGCCGAAACCGACGAGGAGGCGGCTCTATTGAAATGATAAACTAGCGTACGATTTCCGCACCGGCCCGGACAAACATCTGCTGGGCGCTCTTAGCCAAAATATCCGCCGCCTGGGCCGGAGGGAGAATTGCCAGCGCCTTGGACAGCTGCTGGAGTTTCTGCATTTCTCCATCCGGTTTCGCCGGCTTCAAGTCGTCGTACATCTTCTCCAGAAGCCGCAGAAGCTGCTGATTGGTGGTCTCCCGGAATTGGACGATAGCCTGGAGAGCGCCGCCCCGGGCGCTGTCGCCCGATGCGTTCATGGATGGCTCTCCCGGATCCATCTGCTCCACCGCCCGGATGGCCTCTTGGAGATAGGCTGTGTCGCTGATAACCCGATCTATCCGGGTCAGCACATACTCCATGGTACACTCTGTTGGCTGCTCAGCGGTTTCCTCCGGCAGAACAGCCGCTGTATTTTTATTATCTTCCATTTTCGTATCCTCCCAATCGATGATCGGCGGACACGCCAGGCAGATGGTGTTTTCGTCTACAAAGCGTGCCCGCCCATTTCTCACGAGCCCTTTGGCCCGTTTCGGATAGGTCGCTCCATAAGCGTTTCCCTGCTCATCCACAATGGTGATGTTTTTTTCCATGGGTGTCGTCCCCTTCCTCACAGATGCTGCAAGGTCAACTGCAGACGCCGTTTTTTCTCATGGGTGCCGCCCCCAGTCCACGGCTTCAGTATACCAGATGGGGATAGAAAAAAACAACTGTTCAAACCCACAAAAAACCGGCCGTCATTTTGACGGTCGGTTTTTCCGCTCCCGACATTATCCCAAAACTTCCATCAGCTCGTCGGCAGTTATGGCGGAGAGGATGCCCTCCCCCTCCCGGACTACCGCGTCAGCCAGCTCCCGCTTGCTTTCCTGGAGCCGCAGAATCTTTTCCTCCACCGTGCCGGCGGCGATCAGCTTGTATACCTGCACGCTGTTTTTCTGCCCGATCCGGTGAGCCCGGTCGGTGGCCTGGTTTTGGGCGGAAACATTCCACCAGGGATCATAGTGAATCACCACGTCCGCTCCGGTCAGGTTGAGGCCGGTTCCTCCCGCCTTGAGGGAAATGAGGAACACCTCCGTCTCGTCCCGGTTGAAGCTCTCCACCATGGCGGCCCGCTTCTCCTTGGGGGTGGAGCCCTGCAACACATAATACCGCAGCCCCTCCGCCTCCAGCCGGTTCCGGATAATCTCCAGCATGGAGGTGAACTGGGAGAACAGCAGCACCTTATGCCCCGCGGCGGCAGCCTCGGTGAGCAGCTCCATACAGCTTTCCAGCTTGGCGCTGCCGCCGTCGTAATTCTCATAGCAGAGCGCCGGATCACAGCAGATCTGCCGCAGCCGGGTGAGCATGGCGAGAACCGCCATCCGGTTTGCTTCTCCCGCTCCAGACTGAGCCAGCCTCTGCCGGGCCTCCAGGGCGTTGGCGGTATAAAGCTTCTGTTGCTCCTCCTCCATGGAGACAGTGAGCACCGTTTCGGTTTTGGGAGGCAGTTCTCCTAGCACCTCCCGCTTGAGCCGCCGGAGAATAAAGGGCGCGGTCATCCGGCTGAGCCGTTCCAGGGCAGCTTGGTCCCCGCTTTTTACGATGGGGCTTTCAAACCGTTCCCGGAAACGATTATAGGAATACAAGAAACCGGGCATGAGAAAATCAAAAATACTCCACAGCTCACTGAGCCGGTTTTCGATGGGAGTGCCGGTGAGGGCAAACCGCTGGATACTCTGCACTGCCTTCACCGCCCGGGCGTTCTGGGTGGTGTGATTCTTGATATACTGGGCCTCGTCCAGAATATGATAGCGGAACACCCGCCCCTGATACTGCTCGATGTCCCGTTTCAGCAAATCGTAAGAAGTGATCGCCACATCGTAGCCCACGCTGCGGCGGATAGCCTGAGCCCGCTCCTCCGCGTCTCCCAGAATCGGCAGCACGGTGAGTTCAGGGGCAAACCGGCGAATCTCCGCCTCCCAGTTGAGAACCAGGGAAGCGGGGCAGACCACCAGGGAGGGGCGGTCGTTCCCCGCCTGACGGGCGTCCAGCAGCAGGGAGATGATCTGCAGGGTCTTGCCCAGGCCCATATCGTCGGCCAGGATGCCGCCGAAACCGTACTGCTCCATGGTTTTCAGCCAGCGGTGGCCGGTTTTCTGGTAGTTGCGCAGCACCGGCTCCAGGCTTTTGGGCACCGGGTAATCGCTGTCCGCCACCGCCTTCATATTTTTCGCCAGCTCCTTGAACCGGCTGTCCCGGCGGAACTGGATGCCGTCGCTTTCTTGAAGGATCTTGTCCAGATACATGGCCCGGTACTGGGGCACGCTGGCCCGGCCGGCCTGCAGCTCTCTGCCGCTTAAATCCAGACCGTCGGCGATCTGAGCCAGGCCGGAGAGGGCGGTGCCCTCCAGCTGGATAAACTGGCCAGACCGCAGTCGATGATACCGCCGGCTCTGCCGGTAGCTGGCTAAGACCCGGGCCAATTCCTCCCGGTCCAGTCCCTCCACATCGAAATCCAGTTCCAGCAGCCCGCTGTCCAGCCGCACCCCTACGGATACCGCCGGTGCCGGCGCCAGGCCGCCGCGGGTAAACCGGTCGGTACAGTATACCGCCGCTACCCGGCCGATTTCCTCCACCCCTTCGGTAAGAAAACGGTAAATGACCTCATCGTCTCCCCGAAGGATCAAATGTCCCTCCTCCGGCGAATAGGTGGGGAAATACCGCTGGATCACCAGCCGAACCCTCAGCTCCGCCAGCCGGTCGCCGTCAGTTTCCGCTCCTTTTTCCGGATAAAATTCCCTCTTCTCTTCCCCATAGCGGAAGAGAACCCGGGCAGTGACGGTGCCGGGATCGGGCGCGTCCAGGTATACCTCCGCTTCCAGATGCCGGGGAGCGAACTGCTCCAACAGATCCACCCGGCCGTCCAGGGCCACATAAGGCCGGATGGCGGGCAGCACTCCGGTACAGAAGGCGGCCACGTCTCCATCCGCGATGAACAGGCTGCCCTGTCCCGCCTGCACCGCCGCCAAATAATCCCGCAGCGCCTCGGTCCCCTTTTCATCCAGCCGGTAGAAGGTCTGTCCGCAGTGCACGTAAAGCCGCCGGGCGCCCGGCAGGCAATCGCACTCCTCTCCAGCGGTGAGGGTGAAGCCGCCCCGGGCCTCCGCCCGGTCCACCGCCGCGGTCAAGGGCGGATTTCCTTCCGTCAGCCGCAGCGGCGCGGTGCGCTGGCCCTGGCGCAGCAGGACCTCCCGCCCGGCGTAAAGATCAAAAAAGCGATCCAGGGCGGCGGGGGTTAGGGGAAGCTCCCGACCCATCCGGGGCATTACGGTGTGCCCCAGCCCCCGCATCCCCGCGGCGGCCTCCTCATACCGGCCCAGCAGGAAGCGGAGCAGGGGACGGGATTCCTCATCAAAGCTGCCGGGATGATGGAGAAAACGCAGCTGCTTGCCGTATTCCACCACCTCGTGCTTCTGCATATCCGCATAAAATTTGCTCAAATCCTTGATAACATAGGGACGGGCCCCACCCACCAGAAAGGTCAGCTCTGCCTGCCGATAGCCCCACTGCAGCACCGGCGTCAGAGAAACCTTCTCCGCCTGGAAAGAACTCTCCGCCACCATCTGAACCGCCTGTCCCGCCAGGTAACGGTCGATCATCCGCCGGGCCGCCTCATCGGTCCGGGCCGCGGCGCTCTCCTGCCGGTTCAGCGATTCGGCGCTCCCGGCCATGCCCGCCACCATATCGGCGTAATATTTGTGGACCATCACCGCCACAATGTGCTTGCAGGCCCCTTCCTCCTGATGAAAGGGCTCGCATTCACAGGCGTAATAATCCGCCTCCCCCTCCTCGTCAAAGCCGATTTCCACCTGAAAACTGCCGTCTCGGGCATCATTTTCCACCTGGGCGGTGATAAACTCAGGATAAAACTCGCCTGCTTCCCGCTGAAAACGCCGCACCTTGCCCGCATTGTAGCACTCCACGCCCCGCAGATAGGCGCGGCGGCCCGCCGCTTCCATACTGATTTTTTTCAGGGAGAATAAGGCCATGGAACACCGTCCCTTTCGTTTCGTATCCTATTAGTATACCGCAAAATCCGGCGGCGGTAAAGGGGAGAAAGGACGCAAAGTGTCTTTTCTGAAAAAAGAGACTGTCGTACAATGCAGTAATATATTTATAGTAGAAAAAGGGCTTGCAAAATGAAACATTTTGCAAGCCCTTTTTCTATTCGCAAAACACAAGCCGGAAGAAACGACAACGGCAGACATCCGCCTATTTTTCCGCCCTGATCACCATGGTTCCCCCATTTTGATACAGAACCTTCGTCTTTCTAAAACCCGCATTCCCCATCAGCTCCAGCTGATGTTCCAGGGTCAGGGGAATGTCGATGTGGACGAACCTATCCTCGGGCACCCCGTCTCGCTCCCGCCGGTAGCGGTATCCTTCCAGGCATAGATCTTCCTCTTCCTGGCAGCAGGCGATGTAATCGCATTCGATATAGCAGCCGCCCTTCCGAATAACGCCGTATAGCCTGTCATAGATGGCCTGCTTTTTTTCATAGGGGAAATGATGCAGCGTCTCAAAGGACAGGGCCGCGTCGTAGCCCTCCTCTCCCAAGGAACAGGTGAAATAGTCCCCCTGGATCAGCCGGATCTCCCGGTCGGCGTATTTTTCCCGCAGCCGCCCTATCATATCGGCGGACAGATCGACCCCGGTGATTTTCAGGTCGGGGAACCGCCGGTAAAGTGCCTCCAGCTCCAAGCCGGTACCGCAGCCGATATCCAGCAGTGTAGTCAGCCCCTCGTCGAAATAATCGGCGATATGGGCATATTCCTCCCCCCAGTTGCGCAGATGAACGCCATCGTATTGATCCAGCCGGGCGGTAAAGAAATCCGCCATCCCTTCCACAGGTATTTTTCTGGCTTCAGCCAGCCAGCTTTTCAGCTCCTTCATATAGGCGGCCTGCTCTTCCTGCGTGCGGATTCTGCTCTGCAGCATCCTCTTCACCCCTTTTGCTTATTTCTGTAAAGATATTCTTCCTAATTATATGGGCGGGTGCTGTATTCGTCAAGAGACCGCACGAGCTGAGTTGTTACAATTTCTTAACAAATGGCGGAGATTTCCGTATTATAGTAAATATTAGCACTCAGATCAATCGAGTGCTAATATCATGATGACGAGGGATGACCTTCATGAGAACCAAACAATTCAAGGCCGAATCCAAACGGCTGCTGGACCTGATGATCAATTCCATCTACACTCACCGGGAGATCTTCCTCCGGGAACTGATCTCCAACGCCAGTGACGCCATGGACAAGCTGTATTACAAGGCGCTGACTGAGCATCTGTCCGATGTGAACCGGGAGGATTTGGGCATTCAGCTGACCCTGGACAAGGAAGCCCGGACTCTGACGATTACCGACAACGGCATCGGCATGACCAAGGACGAGCTGGAAAACAACTTGGGCGTCATCGCCAAAAGCGGCTCCTTTGATTTCAAAAAGGACGCGGAAACCAAGGAGGACGTGGACGTCATCGGCCAATTCGGCGTGGGCTTCTATTCCGCTTTTATGGTGAGCGACTGCGTCACGGTGGACAGCCGGGCCTACGGCGCAGAGGAAGCCTGGCGCTGGGAATCCCGCGGGGCGGAGGGCTATACCGTAGAGCCCTGTGAAAAGGCCGGCCGGGGCACCACTATCGTGCTGCACATCAAGCCCTCCACCGAAGAGGAAAATTACGACGAGTTTTTGGAATCCTACCGCATTCAGGGCATTGTGAAGAAGTACAGCGATTACATCCGCTACCCCATCCGGATGGAAGTGGAAAAGAGCCGGCCAAAGGCGGATAATGACAAGGAATACGAAACCTACACCGAGAATGAAACCCTTAACAGCATGGTGCCTCTCTGGCGGCGGAACAAAAGCGAGCTGAAGCCGGAGGACTACAATCAGTTCTACAAGGAGAAATTCTTTGATTTCGAGGACCCGGCCCGGGTGATCCACAGCAGCACCGAGGGCGCGGCCACCTATAACGCCCTGCTCTTCATCCCCTCCCGCGCGCCCTACAACTATTACACCCGGGAGTATGAGAAGGGGCTCCAGTTATATGCCAGCGGCGTGCTGATTATGGACAAGTGCCCCGACCTGCTTCCCGATTATTTCAGCTTCGTCAAGGGGCTGGTGGACAGCCAAGATCTCAGCCTGAACATCTCCCGGGAAATGCTGCAGCACGACCGTCAGCTGAAGGTTATCGCCTCCCGGCTGGAGAAGAAGATCAAAAGCGAGCTGCTTTCCATGCTGGAAAACGACCGGGAGAAGTACGAAGCCTTCTTCAAAAACTTTGGTCTCCAGTTGAAGTTCGGGGTGTACAACGATTACGGCCAGCACAAGGAACTGCTCCAGGATCTGCTGCTTTTCGTCTCCTCCGCGGAAAAGAAATACGTCACCCTGGCCGAGTATGTGGGCCGTATGAAGGAAGACCAGAAAGCCATCTATTACGCCTGCGGTGAAACGGTGGACAAGATCGAGGGTCTGCCCCAGACCGAAGCGGTAAAGGACAAGGGCTACGAGATTCTCTACTTCACCGACGACGTGGACGAGTTCGCCGTCCGGATGCTCCACGAGTTCCAGGGCAAGGAATTCAAATCCGTCTCCAGCGGTGATTTGGATCTGGATACGCCGGAGGAGAAGGAAGCTGAGGCCAAGCAGGCGGAGGAAAACAAGGATCTCTTCGCTTTTATGACCGAGGCGCTGGAGGGCAAGGTCAAGGCGGTGCGGCTGTCCAAACGGTTGAAGACCCATCCCGTCTGCCTGGCCAGCGACGGCAGCCTCTCCCTGGATATGGAAAAGGTGCTCAACGCCATGCCCACGGACAACAAGGTTAAGGCCGACCGGGTGCTGGAGATCAACGAAGCCCACCCCATCTTCGCCGCCTTAACCAAGCTGTACGCCGAGGATCAGGACAAGCTGAAGGCCTATGCCGGGCTGCTGTACAACCAGGCCCTGCTGATCGAGGGAATGAGCATCGACAATCCGGCGGCCTTCTCCGATCAGATCTGCGGCCTGATGGCCCAGGTCTGATATGAAAAGGAACCGGCTTCTCCTTCGTTGCCTGCTGTGGGGGGCGGTGGCCGCCTGGATGACGGTGATCTTCCTGTTTTCCGCCCAGAAGGGCGGGGAATCCTCCGCCCTCAGTGGTAAGGTGACCGATTTCCTGCTGCGGCTCTTTGTCCCTGACTTCATGGGAATGACCGCCGCCGAACAGGCCGCTTTGGCCGAGCCTCTCCAGTTTTTCATCCGTAAGGGCGCCCACGCCGGGGTCTATGCGGTGCTGGGGGTGCTCAGCTTCCTGGCGGTAAGGGCCCACGCTCCCCGCAGAGGGCTGCTGCTCCTGCTGCCCCCGGTCATCTGCCTGGTTTACGCCGCTTCGGACGAGTTCCATCAGTCCTTTATTCCCGGCCGCAGCCCGCAGATCACCGACGTGCTCATCGATTTCGGCGGCGCCCTGTTGGGAATCCTCTTCATCGCCGCCTTGCTGGCCTTGATCCGGCGGCTGCGCCGAAAAAGGCATTCCGACAGCGCTGCATCTTAATTCCTGAAAAAATATATACGAACTGGCCGCGATTCATTTCGCGGCCAGTTCATTTTTATCTCCCCGGCGCGGGGCCGGCGGATCCGCGGATCATCAGGTCCGGCCGCACGGTCACCGAGCGGCACGCCACATAATAGGGATTCTCCATTTTTTTGTACAGCAACTCCACGACCGTGTCGCACATCTGCTCGGTGTGGAGATCCACCGTGGTAAGGGGAATATCCAGGTAAGGCGCCAGGGAGATGTTGTCCATGCCGATCACCGACAGCTCTTCCGGCACCCGGATTCCCGCCGCGTGGGCATATTGGATCACCCCCAGGGCAATATAATCATAAGCGGCGATCACCGCGGTGGGCCGCCGGTTTCCGGCCAGCAGCCGTCTTGCCTCTTCATAACCCGCCGCCTGGAACCGCAGGGCGCTTTCCGCTGTCCATTCCTCCCGCACCGGTAGCCCCAGTTCCCGCATCGCTTCCCGGAATGCCTCCCGCTTGGCCGCGGTAAAGCGGTCTCCCACAAAACCGATCTCCCGGTGCCCCGCCTCCTTGAGCCAGGAGACGCATTCCCGCATCCCCTGGCGAATATCCGTCTCCACCATGTCCGCGCAGGAAATCTCTCCTGCGGCGTGAATCGCCACCAGCGGCCGGTGATCCCGGTTCACCACCGCCGACGCGCCCCCCAGCAGGATAACCCCATCCGCCTTCTGCACATAGGCGTGATACTCGAACAGCCGCTTCTCTTTCCCTGCGTCGAAGCCGCTGACCGACAGGGTCATCACGTCTCCGACAGCGGATATCCGCTTTTCCAGGCAGGAGACGATACGCGTGTAGTATTCGCTTTCCATCTCCGGGCAGATCACCGCCACCACCCTGGCGTCGTAGCCGCCTTTATAATATTTTTCGTAGCAGCCGCCCCGGCGGGCGGCGTCGAAAATCCGCTGTCGGGTCTCCTCGCTGATCTCCGGGCTGCCGGAAAACGCCTTGGAAACGGTGGCTACCGAGGTGCCGGTCTGACGGGCGATATCCTTCTGGGTCATCATTTTTCTCCTGTCTCATCAGTAACGAAAATTTTCGCTGATCGTATTTTTCTATCCTGATAATATCAGGTTATTCTCTTATTTTCAATACGAAAAAGTTTCGCTCCCCCACCTCTTGACACCTGCCTTGCATCTTGGTATCTTGATCGGGAGGTGAGGGTTTTGGGTTGGTTGTACATTGGTATTATTCTGATCTTTCGCGGCGTGCAGAGTCAGGCGTCCAAAGGCGCCAGCGGCATGCTGCCGGGCGAGGTCCGTGGACGGACCCTTTATCTGGTTTATTATCAGGGCGTAGCCTGTCTGCTGGCACTGGTCGCTCTGCTCTTCTCCGGTGGCTTTGCCGCCATCGACGGTCTTACCGCTTTTCTGGCCACCATTACCGGTGTGTTCCTGACGCTCAGCAGCCTGTTATCTCTGCTGGCGCTGAAAACCGGCACCCTGGCACTGGGTACCTTCGCTTCGTCGGCGGGTTTAATCATCCCCGCGGCGGCGGGCATCTTTCTCTTCGACGAACCCCTGTCCCTCTGGCAGTGGGGCGGCGTGGCGCTGATGCTGTGCTCCGCTTTTCTGCTGGGTTACTCCTCCAAAGAGCAGAAGGGGACCTTCTCCCTGAAAACCGTGTGGATTCTCCTGGGCAGCATGGCCGCCAACGGCGCGGTGATGCTGTGCCAGAAATATTTTGCGGAGCGGGCGCCGGACGGCAGCGTGTCCGCTTATTCCTTCCTGACCTTTCTCATCCCCGCCCTGGCGCTGGGGATTTTTCTGGCGGTGCCTTCCAAGCAGCCCCTCAAGCCCCTGGACCGGCGGCTGTATCTTTACGGCGGCCTGCTGGCGGTAGCGGTGTTCGTCATTAACCAGCTGGCGACGCTGGCCGCCTCCCTGGTGGACTCGGTGGTGCTGTTTGGCTTTATCAACGGCGGTGCCACCGTGATCGCCGCGGTGGTGGGCGCGGCGGTGTACAAGGAAAAGCTCACGGTGAAAAGCTCGGCCGGCATCCTGCTGGGCGTTGTTTCCATGATTGTCATTAAAGCGCTTTGACGCTGAAGGAGGAGACCATCCATGTTCATTGATCTAGGCGGCAAACTCCAAGAACAGATCAAGCCCCTGCACGGCGTGTGCTGTGCGCCGTTCTTCGGATCGGGGGACAGTTCCCTGTTCCATTACTTGGGCGAGGCGGGCATCCCCTATTCCCGGCTGCACGATACCGGCGGCGAATTCGGCCGGGGCGTGTTTGTGGACATCGATAACATCTTCCGGGACCCGGACGGAGATCCGGACGATCCCGCCTGCTACGATTTCGCTTTTACCGACTGGCTCATCACTAACCTGGAGCAGCAGGGGGTCAAAGCGTTCTACCGGCTGGGCCCCACCATTGAGAACTATCAGCGTATCAAGCCTTACCACATCAACCCGCCCAAGGATTTTCACAAATGGGCCCGGGTCTGCGCCGGCATCATCCGGCATTACAACCACGGCTGGGCCGACGGCTTCCACTACGGCCTGGAATACTGGGAAATCTGGAACGAGCCGGAAAACGAGCCGGATGTGGCGGACAACACCATGTGGAAGGGCACCATTGAAGAGTTCTTCGATCTGTACGTCATCACCGCCAATCATCTCAAGAAGGAATTCCCGGAAATCAAAGTAGGCGGCTACGCCTCCTGCGGCTTCTACGCCATCACCGGCACCCCCAGTCCCCAAGCCAAGGTTTCCGCCCGGTTTGAGCATTTCGTCACCGTTTTCCATCAGTTCCTCAAACATATCTCCTCTCCTGAGCACACCGCTCCTCTGGACTTCTTCTCCTGGCACAGCTATTCCTGCGCCGAAGAGGTGGCCCGGCAAGCGGCTTACGCCGATGAAACCCTGAAATCCTACGGTTTCCACAACACCGAGAACATCTTCGACGAGTGGAATCCCGGTACCCAGAACCGGGGCACCCCCCTGGACGCCGCCCTTATCGCCGGTATGATGGTTACCCTGCAGGATACCCCCGTGGACAAGGCGATGTATTATGACGCCTCTGTCACCTGCTTTTACTGCGGCATGTTCAGCCCGATGAACGGAGAACCCTTCAAGGCGTATTATTCCTTCAAGGCGTTCAATGAACTGTATAAGCTGAAAAATCGGATGGAGTGCACCGCTTCCGGCAGCATCAAGACGCTGGCCGCCTCGGACGGCAAAAAAACGGCGGTGCTGGCGGTCAACGAAAGCGACCGTTCCAAACGGGTAACGCTGCGGCGGGATGGAAAGCCGGTTTCCGGCATGTCTGTCACCGTCACCGACAAGCGGCGCACCGAAGCCGCCGAAACCATTGAGGGCGCGGATATCACCCTGGGCGCCCAATCGGTCACCTTGATCCTGCTGTAATCTTCTGTGATCCCCAACAGGCTCCGGCGGAAGCAATCTTTCGCCGGAGCCTGTTGTTTTCGATGGATTTCCTGTAAAAAAGATTCGACTTCCTATGGGAATTATGCTATGATAAAAAAGTATGAGATACAGGCGATAGCGAAATCATATCCATGGTTTTTGTTCAGAAAGGGGCGGGGAGCATGAAGGGAATCAAACGGTTGGCGGCAGGACTGCTGGCAGCGTTGGCGGCCTCCGTGCTGTCCGGCTGTTCCATTGTGGGCCTGGATGTGGAAAACAAGCTCCGCCCTCCCCGGGGCACCGGGGAGCAGGAAGCGATTCAGCAGGCGCTGGAAAGCTATATCCGTTCAGCGGAAAAGAGTAGCAGCTACCTGCTGAAATATCCTAAGTCCGGGGACTATCGCTCCGCCTTTATCGTGGATGACTTCGACCGCGACGGGGAGCAGGAGGCTTACGCTTTTTACCGCCCCGGACAGGAAAACCGGAAAACCCATGTCAACTACCTGCGCAAGGTGGAGGGGCAGTGGAAATCCGTGGCAGATACGGAAGGCTACGGCAGCGAAATCGGTGAAGTTATGCTGGGCGACCTCAGTGGCAACGGCGTACAAGAGTTGTGTGTCGGCTGGCAGCAGTATGGTACTACGGATCGCGAAATGGTGCTCTATTCTCTTTCTTCGTCCGGACTGGCCGCCCAGGACGCGGGAGCCTATTCCGTCGCCCTGACGGCAGATCTCACCGCCTCGGGCAGCGACAGCCTGCTGCTGCTGGATGTGGGTGCGGAGGAAACCGTCACCGCTCGGCTATGGTCTATGCGCAGCGGGGAGTTGAAGGAATTGGGGATGACCCGGCTGGACGGTTCCATTGTCCGCTTTTCTAACCTGCAGCCGGTGAAGCTGGCGGACGGCGTGGCAGGGGTATATGTGGACGGCACTCAGATCAGCGGCTCCATGGTTACCGAGTTGATTTATTGGGAGGACGGCCAGCTGTTCGCCCCCTTCTATCAGCCGGATAGCAACCGCACTACCATCACGGTGCGGGAATCGGGGATTCCTGCCATGGACGTGAACGGGGATGGACAGGTGGAATGGCCGGTGGGCAGCCGGATGAATGGATATGGGAATGTTCCGGTCTCCGAAGCCTTGTGGATCACTCGCTGGCAGACCTGGGATTACGCCACCCGGACGGTCCAGACCAAATACTTCGATTATGTGAATCTGCGGGACCGGTATTCCCTGCGGGCGGACGAAGCCTTCTGGCAGGGAGTGACGGGGCTTTATAACAAGGACAGCCATATTCTGACCATTAGCACCTATGAGGGCGAGATCACCGATGCCGGGATCGGATCGGTTGCCCAAACCGGTTCGGTGGTGCTGCAGCTGCAGGCCGTCGCTCTGGGAGAATCCTCACAAGCGCAGTGGGGAACCCTGGTTTCCACATCGGCCACCACCGCCTATTACGCTCAAACCGGAAATCTGCCCGGCTACGATCTCACCTTGGATAAGCTGGGTTATATGCTCACCATCCTGCCCTGAGGGCGGGAATTCGGCCAATTAAACCGCGCGCTATTTTAATCAATCGGCTTCAAGCCCCGAGATTGAAGCCCGGAAAGGACAGGAGTGCCGAGATGAAACGGATTTTGGTATGTGAGGATGAAGCGTCCATCCGCGATTTCGTTGTGATTAACCTGAAACGGTCAGGCTACGAAGTGGTGGAGGCCGGTTCCGGAGAAGAAGCGCTGCAGAAGTTCCAGGAATACAAGGGTGACGTGGACATCGCCCTGCTGGATATCATGCTGCCGGGCATGGACGGTTTCGCCGTCTGCAAGGAACTGCGCCAGAAATCCAGCAGCATGGGAATCATCATCCTCACCGCCCGGACCCAGGAGATGGAGAAAGTCGGGGGACTGATGATGGGGGCGGACGATTACGTCACCAAGCCCTTCAGCCCTTCCGAACTGATGGCCCGGGTGGACGCTCTATACCGGCGGGTGCTGGCCCTGCGCAGCAGGGAAGAGGTCAGCTATCTGGAGGAAATCACATCGGGGGATTTCGTCCTTAATCTGCGCAGCCGCACCCTGCTCAAGCACGGGCAGCCCATCGAACTGACCCAGGTGGAATTCCAGATCATGGAATATTTCTTCACCAATCCCGGCAAAGCCCTGAGCCGCACCAGCATCCTCACCCGGGTGTGGGGGGAGGAATATTTCGGCGAGGAAAAAATTGTGGACGTCAATATCCGCCGGCTGCGGATGAAGATCGAGGAAGACCCCTCCAGTCCTCAATATATCCTCACGGTTTGGGGCATGGGCTATAAATGGAGCGTACCCGACTGAAAGAAGGACGGCAGACAAGACTAAAGGAAAGGAGCGGACGGCATGGCGAGAAAAAGCATCACCCGGCGTTGGCTGGTCAACGGCCTGGGCGTCATCGCCGTCCTGCTGCTGCTTTTTGAGGTAATCTTCGGGGTGGCGGTGCGCAACTACTATTATCAGAGCGTTACCCAGATTCTGGCCGCCAGCGCCGAGCGTTTTTCCGGCATTCTGGAAACCTCCTTTTCCCAGAACAATTTCAGCTTTGAGGACCGTGCCCGGGAGGTGGCAGAAAACTTCCCCGACAAGGAACGCATTGAAATGCAGGTGGTGGACGCTGACGGCCATATCGTGATCTCCTCCAGCGGCTTCGCACCAGGAGGCGAGGAATCGGATGCCGCCAAATACCAGGATTACAGGCTGGCATTGGACGATGTGGATGGTTCGGGCGTCTGGCACGGCCGCAACGCCGCCGGGGAAAATGTTATGGCCATGACCCGGGTGATCAAGACGTCGGACGGCAGCCGGCTGGGCGCGGTGCGGTATCTGGTGTCCCTGTCGGATATCGACCATCTGATTCTGATGCTGGTGGCGCTGATGCTGCTCTTCGGGGCGGCGATTCTCTTCTTCGTCATGCTTTCCAGCTCCTATTTTGTCAGTTCCATCATCCATCCGGTAACCGAGATCGGTCAGGCGGCCCGCCGCATCGCCCTGGGGGAATACGACTACCGCATCGAAAAACAGTATGACGACGAAATCGGAGAGTTGTGTGACACCATCAACTACATGGCAGGGGAAATCGCCACCGCTGAAAAACTGAAAAACGACTTCATCTCCTCCGTTTCCCATGAACTGCGCACCCCGCTGACCGCCATCAAGGGCTGGAGCGAAACCCTGCGGGAAGCCGGCGATATGGATGCGGAGCTCACCGCCAAGGGGTTGGAGGTTATCTCCAGCGAGGCGGAGCGGCTCTCCAGCATTGTGGAGGAGCTGCTGGATTTCTCCCGGATGCAGGGTGGCCATATCGCCGTCAAATTTGAGCGGATGGACCTGCTGGCCGAGCTGGAGGAGGCGGTGTTCCTTTTCCGCGACCGGGCCGCCCGGGAGGGGATTGAACTGATTTATGTGGAAGCCGCGGACATGCCGCCAATTCTGGGAGATCACGACCGGCTCAAACAGGTATTCATCAACATTATTGACAACGCTATCAAGTACTCCAACCGTGGGGATAAGGTGCGGGTGGAGGCGGCGGACATGGGTGCCCATGTCCAAGTGGTGGTCAGCGACAGCGGCGTGGGGATCTCCAAGGAGGATCTGCCCAAAATTAAAAACAAATTTTACAAGGCCAACAACACCCGTCCCGGCTCCGGCATCGGGCTGGCGCTGGCGGATGAAATCGTCCGCCGTCACAAGGGACGGCTGGAAATAGATAGCGAGGAAGGGGTAGGTACTACGGTGACCATCACCCTGCCCGCGGCTCCGCCGGAAAGCGGCGGAATCTTTTGACCGGCAAGCTGCTTATGGAAAGGAATGGGGAACACCATGACGGAAACCACGGAAAATGAAAAGCTGGAGAGCGGAGAGCCGCTCTGCCCGGTAAAGAAAACCTCCATCGGGGGCCAAGCGCTGATCGAAGGCGTGATGATGCGGGGTCCGCAGCGTACCGCCATGGCGGTGCGGCATGTTTCGGGCGAAATTGTGCAGGAAAGCTGGCCCACCTCCGGCCAGAACCGGGCCGCCATCTGGAAGGTGCCCTTCATCCGGGGTATCTATAACCTGGTGGATTCCATGCGTTTCGGCTATAAATGCCTGATGCGCTCGGCGGAAATGGCCGGGTTGGAGGATGAGGAAGACGCGCCTTCCAAAAAGAAGGAAGCGGCAGCGCAGGCATCGGCGCAGGCAGTGCTGGAGACGGAGGAAGCGGTGGGAACCGCTGTGGAAACGGAATTGCGGGAAGCCCTGGGTTCGGCGGCGGACGAGGTTATCTCCGATCCCCTCGCTCCCGCCGGCCAACCCACGGACGAATCGGCGGTGGAAACGGCGGCAGAAATCACTGCCCCGGAGCCGTCCGAAATGCCGGCATCCCCGCAACCAGCCGAGACGGAGAAGGCAGAAAAGGCGGAAAAGAAAAAGAACAAGGCAGAGGATTATCTCATGTCCTTTCTCATGGTGCTCAGCTCCCTGCTGGGAGTCTGCCTGGCGGTTTTTCTTTTCATGTGGCTTCCCTCCCAGCTGGTCAATTGGCTGAAGCCTGTATTCCCCGCCATGGAGAATCGGGTGGTCCGAGGCGTGTTCGAAGGGGTGTGCAAAATTGCCCTGTTTATCGGCTACGTGTCGGTGGTCTCCCTGATGAAGGATATCCGTCGGGTATTCATGTACCACGGCGCGGAACATAAAACCATCTTCTGCTATGAAAAGGGACTGCCGCTGACGGTGGAGAATGTACGGATGCAAGGCCGGTTTCATCCCCGCTGCGGTACCTCCTTTATGATTCTGATGCTCCTCATCGGCATTATCGTGGCTATTTTCATCCCGGGCCAGAACGCGATTTTGCGCACCTTCTTCAAGCTGCTGACCCTGCCGGTGGTGGTGGGCATCGGCTATGAGCTGATCAAGCTGGCCGGCCGCAAGGACAATCTGCTGACCCGTATCATCTCCGCGCCCGGCCTGTGGGTGCAGCGGATCACCACCAAGGAGCCGGACGACAGCATGATCGAATGCGCCATCGCCGCCCTGAAAGACGTAATCCCCGATGATCCGGAGGCGGACAAATGGTGACCGGCGGCACCTGGGGCAGCTGGTACCGGACAATTCGAAAACGACTCACGGAGGCGGGGTGTGACAGCCCCGCCTTCGATGCCCTCTGTCTGCTGGAGGACGTGGGCGGCATGCCCCGGGGAGCGCTCTCCCTTTGGGAGAACCGGCCGGTGGAGCCGGCAGCCGCCCGTCGTCTGGAAGAGGCGGCGGCCCAGCGGGAAAAGCGGCGGCCGCTGCAGTATATCCTGGGGCAGTGGGATTTCCTGGACCTGACCCTGGAGGTGGGGGAAGGCGTGCTGGTTCCCCGGCCGGATACCGAACTGCTGTGCGAATCCGCCGCCGAATGGCTGAAGGGAAGCCGGAGTCCTCGGGTGCTGGATCTTTGCGCCGGCAGCGGCTGTGTGGGGCTGGGAATCGCCCGCCTTTTCCCCGGCGTCCTGGTGACGGCGGTGGAGTTGTCGGAGGAGGCGCTCCCCTATCTGCGCCGCAACGCCGCCCGCTATCCCCAATATCCGCTGACGATCATCGCCGGGGACGCCCTGGACGGCGGCACGGCGGAAGGAGCCTTCGACGCGGTGGTGTCCAACCCCCCCTATATTCCGGCGGAGGAACTGGACGGGCTGATGCCGGAGGTGCGGCAGGAACCCCGTATGGCCCTGGACGGCGGAGACGGCCTGCGGTTTTATCGGGGCATCGCCGATACTTGGACTCCCCGGCTGACGGCAGGTGGCTTCTGTGCCGTGGAGGTGGGTATCGGCCAGGCGGAAGCCGTGGCGGCTCTTTTCCAGGCGGCAGGGCTGAGGAATATCACCGTCCGCCAGGATCTGGGAGGCGTCGACCGGGTGGTGGCGGGCTTCCGCCCCGACTGACTCCATTCAATTGACAAAAAGGAGGCGACCGCTGTGGAAAGCTATGGACTGGTGCTGGCCGGTGGCGGCGCCAAGGGAATTTATCAGATCGGCGCCTGGAAAGCGTTGCGGGAGCTGGACATCCCTCTGCAGCGGGTAGTGGGCACCTCGGTTGGCGCGATGAATGGCGCCCTGGTGGTGCTGGACGAATTTGACGGCGCCGTGGATCTTTGGACCAACATGAGCATCGAAAAGGGCTTTCAGCTGCCCGAGCCGCTGCGGGTGCCAGACAACCTGTTCAGCCTGCGCAATGCCGATATTCTGGCCAAGGAGCTGTGGCGGCATCACGGGCTGGATATCACCCCACTGCGTCGGGCGCTGGAAGCCCTGGTGGACGAGCGTCGCATCCGCCTCTCTCCACGGGATTACGGCCTGGTAACCCTGGAAACCAGCGGCCGTCAGGGCCGTTATCTGTATAAGGATCAGATTCCGGTGGGACGGATGATGGATTACATCATGGCCAGCGCTGCCTATCCGGGGCTGAAGCGTCCAGAAATCGATGGCAAGAAATTTCTGGACGGCGGGCTGGTGGACAACGTGCCGGTGCGGATGCTTCTCTCCCGGCAAAAGGACAACATCATTGTGGTGAACATCGGAGACACCAATCTAACCCACGATTTGGACCCCCATCTCAACCTGATTGATATCCGGCCGCTGGATCCCCTGGGCCGGGCGTTTGAATTCCAGCCCGAGACCGCCCAGCGCAAAATCGATATGGGCTGGTACGATACCATGAAGGCTTTCGGCCGCTACTCCGGCGACTGGATGTATTTCCCCAACGGGGAATACCAGCGGCTACAGGACGAACTGGGAGATCATGTGGTGGCGGGACTGGAGCACGCCGCCCGGCTATACGGGCTGGATAAGCTGCGGGAATGTACCGCTGAAGCCTTTATCCGAGAACTGCTGGAGTGCGAACGGCTGTCGGCCATCAAATTCCGCGCTTTTCGGGAAAACATCGACTTTTCCGCTCTGCTTCGGGCGGTGAATCGGGGCAGGCCGGAGGATATCCGCGTTACCAGCGACATTCTGCTGCAAATCACCATGGCCCTGGCGGAAAATAAAAAGGAACGGCCCCGGATCCTGGCGATGGTCCGGCGGATGGCGCCCGGTTTTCTTCAGGCGGCGGAGGCGCTGCTCCATCTGCGCGCCTATGTGAAGGGAGAATAAAAGGGAGGACGGCAGATTGCCGCCCTTCCTTTTTATTCACTGCAAAATTTTCATTTTAGTTTGCAGCCTTTTGTCCCTTTGCGGGGTACTACAGATGAAAGGAGGGATTCCATGCAGCCATCATCGTTGTGCGCAGACGATAAAGAAAAGGAAATCGATCAGGTAATCGGTCGATATGCGGAGATGGTTTACCGCTTGGCGGTGGCTCAGGTACACACCGCGGCCGATGCGGATGATGTGTTTCAGGAGGTTTTTCTCCGTTACATCCGCAAACCCCGTCGCTTTGAAAACGAGGAGCACCGCAAGGCATGGTTTATCCGGGTTACTATCAACTGCGGCAAAAGGTTCTGGTCCGCTGCCTGGCGGCGGAAAACCGTACCGCTGCAGGAGGAGCTCTCCTTTGAAATGCCCGAGGACCAGGGATTGTTTGAAGCGCTTCACTCTCTACCCTCCAAATACGCCGCCATCCTCCATCTCTTCTATTGTGAAGATCTGCCGGTGGAAACCATCAGCTGCATGCTGCAGCTGCGGCCCTCCACCGTCCGTTCCCAGCTGACCAGAGGTCGCGCTCTTCTGCGACAGCGGCTGAAGGAGGATGAGGCTGTCGAGAAAAGAATTCACATCCCGAAAGGAGAATTGCATGTTGAATAAAAAATGCAGCCACGAGGCTTTTCGGCGTATGAACCGGCCCATCACCCCCAATGGCCGGCTGGTATACAAAACCCGGCAGGCTATGCGGGAAGCCGCTCTTCCCTCCTCCGGACGGAACTGTCCCACAGCGCAGCGGACAGCCATGATTCTGGCTCTGGCCGGCTGCACGGCCATCCTGATAGGGTTCCTGCCCTACGTCGCCCAGCGCACGCTGACCCCTCAGCCGGAAGGACCCGGCGGCCTGCCGGGTATCATACCCCCGGGCACCACCATAAATTCCGCCTCTGTGGATTCTGCTGTCCAGCCAGTGGAACACAGCTTCACCCTGAACCTGCATATGGCTGAAGGAGAGAACGATCAACAGTCGAATCCTGCAAAAGGGGACGTCATCCGGCCGGGAACCGCTTTCCGCTTCGGCAAATGGCGGATGGTCCGCAGTCAAAAAGTTTACACCAACCCGGAAGGGGGAAAATACTACGGTTTGGAAGCCACCGGCTACAGTCCCTTCCTCACCATTGATGGGGAAAACATTGCCACTGTGACCACTCGATGCAGCCGCGGAGGCTTCATGACCTGCGATACCGAATCCTATGCCCAGTATAGGGAAGAAAACGGTCTCAAGCCGTTCCATACTTTATTTGAGTTTACCGCCCCTGCATCGGAGGAAAATTTTCCGGAATATTGGCGTAGTCCGGCTGCCGCCCCCTGGCATGAAAAAGCCGAGCTGCTGCATCCCGTTATGCGCAACGGAGAAAACCTGAGTTTTCAGTTTAAAGATGAAACAGCGGACAGCGTCACCGTCATTGTTGGAATTCATTGGTCCACGCCGCTTCCAGGCTGGACAATCGACTATGCCCGGGACGGCAAAATTCTCAAAATGGAGTGGAGCCTGGGGCCGGAAGTATTCAGTGAGTTCACCCGGTATCCCGCCATCCCCTATGAGGAAATCGAGCCCGAGGTGGTCACCATCACGGTAACCTTCACCGACGGCAGCGTCCAGGAGCAGAAGCTCCGGCTGGGCTTTGACAGCGAAGGCTATGTAGTAGCCGTATTGGAAAAATAACGCCAGCTTACCCAAAACGCCGGGTTCTCCGTGGAGAGCCTGGCGTTTTTGCCGTCTGTACCACCGTGCATCCAACCGCTGGTTGGAAAAGGATCGCCTCTCTCCAACAAATCCGCCATTGTCTTCCTTTTCTCGGCTCGGTATAATCGAATCAGCATCATAACGAAAGGGGGACTGCGGCATGGCCGCTGTCAACGAGTTCCCGCTACATCAACAAATCGCATCCCTGCGCCGGGAAAAGGGGATCACCCAGGAGGAGCTGGCCGCAGCCTTGGGTGTCACCAATCAGGCGGTATCCAAATGGGAATCCGGCATCTGCTGCCCGGATATTCAGCTGCTTCCGGCATTGGCCGCCTATTTTGAGGTCACCACGGATCGGCTGCTGGGCTGTGAAAAACCGGACGGCGAAGAAGAACTGCGGATGCAGCTCCGCCGTCTGCTGGACAGCCTGCCCCGGGAAGATGTTTTCCCCGCGGCTTATCGGTTGGCCGCCCAGCTTCATGACGGCGTCTGCCGGAAGATGGGCTTCGTCCCTTGGAACACCGATCAACCCTTTTCCCGGGAGGACGGCGCCGTTTGGGGCTGCTCCGTCTGTTCCGAACCGGAAGGCACCACCATCCACCACAGCGGGACGGTGCTGATGGCGGACGGACAGTTTCAGAAGAAGCCCAGCGGCGGAGATGAAGCCAAAATCCGCGCTGTTTTGGAATCTTTGTGCCGTCCGAATGTGCTGCGGGTGCTGTTTGTCCTCTCTTCTCTGACCTCCGAAGATTACTTGAATGCCGTGACTCTGGAAGAACTGGCGGTCGCCTGCCGTCTACCGGAAGACCGTGCCGCCTCCGCGCTGGACGACATTCCACTGGAATATGTTGAAAATACCGTGGAACCCTATTTCCGGCTGGCCGGCTCCTACCGGCATATGCCCGTTCTTCTTTCCCTGCTATCGATGAACTGATCGGCTGGGAAGCTGCCCCGTCTTCTTCTGGCATAAAAAACCAGACTTCCCTATCTTCTCAAAAGAAAGAGCATTGACAACCTCATATTGATATGATATTATTTTGATATCATATTGTAGGAGGATGATTTTATGGAAGAGAAGATTCTCGTCAACAAGAAAAACGGCATGGCGTTCCTGCTGCTTTTTCTCATCCTGTACGCAGCGGCCATCGCAGGTTTTGTATTCTCCCTGATCCTGCTGGAAACTTGGCTTAGCTGGGCGCCTATCACCCTGCTGGTGATCACCTCCATCTGGCTGCTGGCGGGCTGGATCCCCTTTCTGGGCCTCAAGATCCTCAAGCCCCAGGAGGCACTGGTCCTCACCCTTTTCGGCCGGTACGTGGGCACCCTGAAAAACGACGGCTTTTATTATGTGAATCCCTTTTGCTCCGCTGTGAACCCGGCGGCAAAAACCCGGCTGAATCAAAGCGGTGATGTGGATGGCGGCGCGGGGAAACCCATTGTGCTCACCGCTGGCCAGACCGGCCTCACCACGGAAGCCATCAACAAAAAGATCTCCATGAAGATCATGACCCTGAATAACAACCGGCAGAAGATCAACGACTGCTTGGGTAATCCCATCGAAATCGGCATCGCCGTCATGTGGCGGGTGGTGGATACGGCCAAGGCGGTTTTCAACGTGGATAACTACAAGGAATACCTCTCTCTGCAGTGCGACAGCGCCCTGCGGAACATTGTGCGTATCTATCCCTATGACGTGGCCCCCAATGTGGACACCACCGGCGACGGCATCGCGGATGAAGGCAGCCTGCGAGGCTCCAGCGAAATCGTGGCCTCCCGCATCCGGGATGAAATCCAGCAGAAGGTGGCCGAGGCCGGGCTGGAAATTCTGGAGGCCCGGATCACCTACTTGGCCTACGCCCCGGAAATCGCCGCAGTGATGCTCCAGCGGCAGCAGGCCTCCGCCATCATCGACGCGCGGAAGATGATTGTGGACGGCGCGGTAGGCATGGTGGAAATGGCTTTGGAGCGGCTCAGCGAGAACAACACCATCACCCTGGACGATGAGCGGAAAGCGGCCATGGTGTCCAACCTGCTGGTGGTTCTCTGCGGCAATCACGATGCCCAGCCCGTCGTCAATTCGGGCAGCCTGTACTGATTATGGCAGAGACACCGAAAAAACAGATCCCCCTCCGCCTTTCCGCCAAACTGTACAATGAGATCGCCGCTTGGGCGGAGGATGATTTCCGCTCGGTTAACGGGCAGATTGAATATCTGTTGTCCGAATGCGTGCGCCAGAGAAAGAAAAACGGCCGTTACGTTTCGGAAGATCTGGACAAACCGCCGGATCTGGATATATGAAGCGCCGCCGGGCAAGAGCTTACAAAAAACGGATGGAATGACAGCATTCCATCCGTTTTTTGCTTTTTACAGCGTCCGCGGCCCGGAATCAACCGGTGGTTCCTCCGCCGACGGCTCTGCTTTTTTCAATTGTCTGACCGTGTAGTTATACATGGCGCTGACAATAAAGCAGATCACACCGCCTCCGATCAGGGCCACCACCCGCAGCAGGGTGCTGAGGTTCATCACGTCCAGGGTCACCAGCTTGAGCACGCACACCAGGGTGAGGATCAGTCCATAAAAACGCAGGGAACTAATTTTCCCGGCGAAGCCCGTCAGAATACAGGCCAGGGCGGTGAGCATGCAGGTCAGGCTCAGAATATAGGACTGGGAAAACCAATCGGTGTTGCCCTGAACGGTGGCGAGCACCAGCAGAGTCAGGGAAATGCCGGTGACAACGCCCTTCGCAGGCTGTTCCTTATCGTAAAGGAGAGCAGGCGCCCGAACAAACGCCAGGAAAAAGGCCAAGCCGGACAGCAAAAAATACAAGCCCCCTTCCACTGGATCTCCCCGGCGGGCAAAGCCGATAAAGCCAGCGTCCATCGCCAGCAGCACCAGCGCCGCGGCACCAAGAAGCCATCGGAGAGAACCGCCGTCCTCTCCCCGGTCATATCGCAGAAGCAGCAAAAGAAAGTGCAGGCCGGTCATCACCAGCAGCAGGGTCACCTCAGGATAGGCCAAATCAGCCGCCAGCAGGATAGGAAGCAGAGACAGCACCACAACCAGATACAGCACCACCCGCAGGAGAACGCCATTCTTCTGCCGCACCGCAGGGGTCTGAAAATACCACTGCCCGGCGATAACGATCACCAGCAGCAGCAGATACGCGAGAGCCAGCGCGGGAGTCCCCGCCCGGGTCAGCCGCCCGTATCCGCCGAAAAGCAGGAAGAGGAAATCCACACCCAGCAGCAGGTCTGCTGCCGCCAGATACGCGGCGCGGCGGCTGAACCGTCGGATTAAAAACAGGGCCAGCGCCGGGAGAATCAGCCAGGGCAGCCGGGGCCATCCGCTGACAATTCCCGCCCGGGCATTCCAGAAAAGCAGCTGAAAAGTCACCGCCAGCAAAAAGCAGAGGAGGACGGACAGGCATTCCAATGTTTCGCTGAATCGCAGCTTGATGCGCATCGCCAGGGTCAGCGCCACATGGATGGCCAAAGGCACCAGACAGACCATCCAGGCGATACCGGCCGCTGGCGCCCGGGCAGTATCCGCTGTGAAATGGGGCAGCGCCAGACGATAGGCCGCCACATAGACATTCATGCACAGCGCCGCCGTCCAGAGCAGCTTGTTCAGCACATGGAGCCAGACCATAGTGTCCTCATCCTTGAACCGGCTGGCGGAAACAGCCAGCAGATAGGAAAAAAAGGAAGCCATCAGGAACTGGACGGCAAAGGCGGCGGCCACAGCAGAGGCGGGCAGGGCGGAACGGAAGGGGAGCTCCGCCGCGCCGGGGACAAAGCGGGCCAGCATGAACCCGCTGGCTGCCAGTGTCAGACCCAGGGAGGCGAACAAGCCGAAGTGATAGGTCTTCCGGCAACAGAAAATGTTCCCCACCAGCATAACGGCGGAGGCAGCGCCTTGATATAGCAGTACCAGCAGCAGTTTGTCATCGGAAATCCCCTGGGCGAAGGCGAAGCACAGGGAGATAATCATCCCCGCGTGGGCCACCACGCTCAGCAGGGTGGAACGCTGCCACCGAGAGATCACCAGGGTGGCGGCCATCCATACCAACAGCAAACCGAAAGCAGCGAAATCTGGCAGCCGCCCGAAATAGATATGCGTGAGCAAAATGGAGATGAAAAAACAGCCGCACCCGCAGCCGGTAAGGGCCAGGGTAAAGTTGTTCCGCCCCTTGGCGGAAAGAAAAGCGCCTAGCCCGGTGATGATCCCGCTCAAGGCGTACATCAGCAGGATCTTGACGGTTTCGGTGATATATTTGTAGACCAGCACTCCTAGAAAAATCAGGCCGATAAACACCAGAACCGAGGCGGCGATGCCCAGGACGTTGCGCCCCAGCCAATTTTCCAGGGAGGTGTTGTTCCCCCGCTTACGAACGGGAGCCGGCGCCACCGGTCTGGCAGGAGGATAGATATAGGCGGGAGGCGGAACCGGATAGGTCGGTGGCGCAGCCTGGTACGGTGCAGGAGATCTCACCGGTTGGGGAACCGGATAAGGAATCGGCGGCGCGGCCTGTACCGGCGGGGGCATAACCGCCGGAGGAACCGCAGACGGGACCGAGACAGGCGGACTTTGTCCGTTGCCCTCGCGTCGTCCATACACCTCGGCCGCCATCTTGTCAATCTCCCGCCGCAGCTTTTCCAGCTCCCGCTGGTGGACGGAGGTGCGCATACACACCCAGATCAGCGCCACAGGAACAGCGATCAATGCCAGGATCAACAGATACAGAAAATACTCCATGATTTTGACACCCTCCTTCTCTTATGTGTTCAAAAGCCGCAACAGGGGTATTCCTTCGTTTTTCCTTGTTTTTTATTCTTTTTTCTCTTGCTCCTCTTCCGCCGCCGCATCGTGGAACAGGCCGGTGAGATCTTCCAGATCGAAGGATGAGGCAATCCGCCGGCCGTCCATGGTCAGCAGCCGGTAATGCTGGGAGATGATGTTCTGCTGAATGCGGCAGATCCCGTTCTCCATCACCGTCTGCCACCAGATTCTTCCGCCCAGGGTCTGAGGATACCGGGGTTCGCTCCCCTGGAAGGCCAGATCCAGGATCAATTCGGCAGGAGGGCCGCCCAAAGCGCTCTGCACCACGCCGCTGCCGGCAAAGATGGTACAGAAAGCCACGCTGCCGGTCCAGCCCAGAGAGGACCGTCCCTTTTCAATTTCTACCAACGTCTTTTTGGAGATGCCCAGCATCAGCGCCATTTTTTCCTGACTGAAGGAGTACTCCGCCCGCACCAACTTCACCTGCCGATCACACAAAGCGACCAGCTCTTCCCGATTCATAGCATTCCACCTCTATCATCAATAGTGTAATTTTACACTATTTGAGCAAAAAGTGCAAGCTTCTTTTTCTTTTAAACCGGAAAACACCCCGAAAACCGGAAAACGGTTTTCGGGGTGTTTTGACAAGAATGGAGAATTCAAGTTATCCCGCCGCGGCCGATCTGACTAACCAGGGCCTGCATCTCCTTTTTGGAGTTCACAGAATGGGTACGGTCGATAATCGCCTGCTGCTGGGCCGGACTCATGGCGGAAAAGACCTGCATAGCCTCTACGTTTTGAGCCAAAGCCATCCCCAGACCCATAGGTACTTCGGAACCAAAGAGGGACTTGATATCGTTTTGCATTTGCACGCCTCCCTTTCAGAATAAATTGATCTTTTCTAGTGTTTCCAAAGATCAGTCCGGTATGCATTTTCACTGAAACGCACCGTTTATCTGATTCTAAATAAAAAGCGCCCACATTCCCGCTGCATCGTGTTGTTTTTTCACACAAACTGCGGCTCCCTTTCGGACAATGACATTGACATCCCTTTGGCAGCATGATAGCATGGAAACAGGAAAGTTGAGGAGGTTATCTTTTGATGAACAAACGTCTGCGTTTTCTGGCAGTAACGGCGGCTGCCAGCCTGCTTCTGCTCTCCGGCTGCGACAGTCGGAACGCCGGTTCCTCCGCCCCGCCCGTGTCTGTCCCTGTCTCTTCCCAACCGGAAGTGGTGGATATTCCCGCCGCCTTCGACGAGCTGATTGCGGGCCTGCCCGCAAAATTACTGGATCCTGACGACATCAGCATCAACTATTATTTTTACGACAAAGCCGCCTACGGCATTGGCGACGCTCTCTACACCCTTCCCTTCGCCCGACCGGAAGATTACGACCCCGCCGAAGACGAAGAGCTGCTGAACAAGCTGGCGGAATTTCAGGATGAGGATCTACGGGAGGATCAGCTGCTCATTCGGGATATTCTCATCGACTATATGGAACGGAACCGCAGGCTTGTCTCCTATCTGGAACTGAATCTTTCTTATTTGGGGAGCTACATCGGCTTCCAGGCCCAACTGCCGCTGCTGCTGGAATCCTATAACTTGGGGAACAAAAACGATCTGGACAGCTATTTTCATGTTCTGGAAACCAGCCCGGAGATTTTCCAGAAATACGCCGCCTGGGAGAAGGAGCGGCAGGTCAACGGCACCGGAATGCCGCCCGCTGCCCTGAAAGGCACCATTGAACAGTGCCGCAATTTTGTAAAAGAGCCGCCTTTCCTGATCCAAGTATTCGAGGAAAAAATCGACAAAGCGGATTTCCTCACCGCGGAGGAGAAAAACGCCGCCAAAGAGAAGAGCAAAAACCTGCTGTCCGGTGCTTTTCTGGATGCTTATCGTCAGCTGGAAGAGGCTCTCTCCGCCATTGATCTCACCGGCAAGGAGGATCTGGGACTTTACGCCCGGAAGGACGGCACCGCCTATTATGAGGCGTTGCTGCAGGCCGCCACCGGCAGCGATCAGACAGTTGCCGAAGTGAAGGATTACATCACCAGAAAACGCCGGGAAATTTTAGGGGAATACACGGATCTTTTGCGTGAAGTGGAGATTCCCTCCAGCGGCGTGGTTACCTACGGTGATTTAAAAAATGCCGAGGAAACCGTGAATTATCTGCGGGAGCAGATAGCCGCGGATTTTCCCAAGCTGGCGGAGCTGTCCTATCAGGTGCAGCAGGTTCCGGATTCGATGAAGGAAAACTTTTCTCCCGCAGCTTATATGCTGCCTCGTTTCGACGCCCCTGCTGATGAACTGCAGCGGATTTACATCAACGGAGATTTTGATCAGTCACTCTTCCCCACTCTGGCGCATGAGGGTTATCCGGGCCATATGTACCAATATCATTATTTCCTCTCCACCAAGCCGCCTGCGATCCGAAGGCTCATGGATTACAACGGATATTCCGAGGGATGGGCTACCTATGTGGAAAACAACGCCTGGAAATACGCGCAGGGAAACGACAACACCCGGCAGCTGCTCCATCTAACCTCTCTGTCCCAGCAATATGCCAACCTTTGGCTGGCTCTGGCGGATATCGGCGTGCATGCGGACGGCTGGGACTACGCCCAGTTTAAGGAGGAGATGGAGGATTTCTGCCTCTCATTTTACGGTACTGCCGACTTCCCTGAAGACGTTTTCCAGCAACAGTACCATATTCTTCTGGAAACCCCAACCGAATACCTGCAATATTTTTACACCGGCCTGCTGTTTCAGGATATGGCCGATGAAACGGCCCTCAAGCTGGGCGATAACTTCAGCGCGTCTGACTTCCATCGGGTCATTTTGGAAACCGGCCCCGCTCCCTTTTCCATCCTGCAGAAGCAGGTGGACCGGTATGTGGCGGACGTTTTACAGAAAACCGCCAGCACCACCGGCACCGTAACCGCCCCGGCGGCGTGAGGCTGACAATCCTGCGGAAACCTGACCCGTTTATTTTCAAACAGACGCATCCCTTCCCTAAATCGTCGCCCAATGTTGGAAAAGCCAAAAAGGGTAATCATAAAAGAAACGCCGGATGTTTCCGGCGTTTCTTTTATGATGCGATCTGCTTGCGTATCTGCGCCTTATTTCCTTGCCTCCAGCACATATACGCCCTTTTTCTTATACCGGATCTCCACGCTGCCGAAGAGCTCCTGTAGCTTTGTCAGGGTGCTTTCGGCCCCGTGTTTTTTCTGGATCACCACGAACAGCCGCCCGCCGTCCCGCAGGTGATCCCAGGCTCCCTCATACAGGGAGAATACCACTTCCTTGCCCGCGTGAATAGGGGGATTGAGGATCACCGCGTCAAAGTGCCCCTCCAGATTTGCAAAACCGTCGGACAGCACACAGGCGGCTTCCACCCCATTTGCCCGGCTGTTGCACTCCGCCAATGCCAGCGCCCGGCCGTTGACGTCGGACATGGTGATATGGACCTGACCGGCGTACAGCGCGCCGACCACCGTCCCCACCGGTCCCCAGCCGCAGCCCAAATCCAGCACTCGGCCGGACAAGGGGGGAAGCTGATGGAGCAGCAGATCGGTGGCGGAATCCACATGGCCGGGAGAAAAGGTCCCGGCGTCGCTCTGAAACCGGAACCGCCGGCTGCCGAAATAATAGGTAAACTCCTCCAGATGGTGCTCCAGCTTTTCATCCTCGATAAAATAATGGCTCACAGCGCCTTCTACCGCCCTTTCTTCTCCTCACGGATCTCCCTGTCCCCGCCGTCTTCCGCCAGCGCCTTCTGCAGCGCCAATGCCAGAGCGCTCTGCCCCTTGGGTTCCTCCTGGCGGCTGAGATACTTCTGCACCTCCCGCTTGGACATGCCGCCGCTGCCGGACTGCTGGTGGAATTTCTCCGCCTTCTCCCGGAAGCCGCAACGACAGACATAGCACTTTTTCTCCCCATTGCCAAACAGCTCCATCCGCTTGTGGCAGTTGGGACAGCGGACGTTAGTAGACATGCTGAGATTTTCCCGATGGCCGCATTCCCGGTCCTGGCAGACCAGCATCTTGCCTTTTTTGCTGCTGACCTCCAGCATCATCTTGCCGCACACCGGGCAGGGGGTGCGGGTGATGTTGTCGTGAGTATAAGCCGCGTCGCTGATGGCCACGGTTCTCACCAGCGCCGCCGCGTAATCCCGGATTCCGGCGATAAAGGCGGGCTTGGCGGCTTCTCCCCGGCTGATGGCCTCCAGCTGCTGTTCCCATTTGGCGGTGAGCAGGGGTTCCTTCAGATCCGGCGGCACCAATCCGATGAGTTGTATCCCCTTGGAGGTGGGCACCAGAGAATTGCCTTTCTTCTCCATATAAAAAGCGGAAAAGAGTTTTTCGATGATATCCGCTCGGGTGGCAGGGGTGCCCAGTCCGCCGCCAATGTATTCCTTCATCTCCTTGTCCTCAATAAAGGCGGCGGGATTCTCCATGGCGGACAGCAGCGTCGCTTCGGTATACCGGGGCGGCGGAGTGGTCTGAAGGGTCTTCAGCTGTACGCTGCGGCAGGTGAAGGTATCTCCCTTCTGCACCCCCGGCAGTGTCTGCTCATCGTCTTCCTCCTCGTCCCGGCTGTCGGTGACCGTCCGCCAGCCCTTGTCCAGTACCACTCGTCCGGCGGCATAAAACCGCTCCCCTTCGGCCAGCAACTCCGCCCGGATCCGCCGGAATTGATAGGGCGGATAAAAACAAGTGAGAAACCGCCGCACCACCAGCATATAAATCCGTTTTTCCTCCACCGACATGCTCATCATATCCGCCCCCTGTTCAGTGGGAATGATGGCGTGGTGATCGGTGACCTTGGCATTGTTGACGCAGGTCTTGGCGATAGGCCGCCGGTTCTTGCGGATATCCGCCACCAAAGGGGCGAAATCCCCTTTGGCCACCGCCCGCAGCCGCTCATCCAGGGTGGGGACGATATCCTCGGTGAGATAGCGGGAATCGGTGCGGGGATAGGTCAGCGCCTTATAATTCTCATACAGCCGCTGCATCACCGACAGAGTCTGTTTGGGAGACATCTGATACAGTCGGTTGGCATCCCGCTGCAGTTCGGTAAGATCATAAAGCATGGGCGGCGGGGTGGCATGTTCCTTAGCCTGTACATCGAATACCCGGAATTCCTTGCCCTGGAACTTCTGCGCCAGCGTTTCCGCCTTCTCCTTCTCAAAAATAGCCGACTGCTTTTTCGCGTCCTGCCAGGTGACAAAGAAGGGCCCCAAATCCGCGCTGACCCGGTAGTAATCCCGGGGAACGAACCGCTTGATCTCCTCCTCCCGCCGCACCAGCATATACAGCGTGGGGGTCTGGACCCGCCCGGCGGAGAGCTGGGCGTTGAATTTACAGGTGAGCGCCCGGGTGACGTTGAGGCCCACCAGCCAATCCGCCTCCGCCCGGGCCACCGCCGACTGATACAGATTCCAATATTCCCTGCCCTCCCGCAGCCGGGCAAAACCCTCCTGGATGGCCCGGTCGGTCTGGGAGGATATCCACAGCCGCTTGATGGGCTTGTGAAATCCGGCTTTTTCCAGGATCCACCTGGCCACCAGCTCTCCCTCCCGACCGGCGTCGGTGGCAATTACCAGAGAATCCACCTCCGGGCTGTGGAGCAGTTTTTTCACCACCGCATACTGCTTGGCTGTTTCTGGGATCACCTTCAGCTCCATCTTTTCCGGCAGCATGGGCAGGGTCTCCAAGCTCCAGGTCTTGTATTGTTCCCCATATTGCTCCGGCTGAGCCAGCTCCACCAAATGGCCCAGCGCCCAGGTGACGATGTATTTTTCTCCCGACAGGCTGCCGCCGCCTCCCTGCCGGCAGCCCAGCACCCGGGCGATTTCCCGGCCTACCGACGGCTTTTCCGCCAGCACCAGCGTCTTTCCCATACGCATTCCTCCTTGATCGGATTTTTTACCATAAAGCCCTCCGGCTAACGCGGAGGCACGGCTGCGGAAATACCTTATTCATACTGCGTCCATCATACCACAGAACCGGTGATTTATGAAGAAAAGTTGAAGAAAACTCGTAAATTCTTTGATTCCGATTAGGGATTTCTTATACTTTCCCCATTCGGTTGATTCCCTGATTTTCTTGTGCTACCATGGCTCTGCAGTCATTTTCCGGGTAAGCGCCTGCGAGAATCAGCGCCCACCCAAGGCTGCGGAAAGGCATGAAGTGCATATGAAAAAATCAAAGACCATGGATAATACAAAAACAGCACGGCGGAAACAGCTGATCCTCGTCCTCGTCAATGTTTTCCTCCTTCTGGCGGTGGTGGCGGTAATCGCCCTGCTGATTGTCCGCAGCGACTGGCGCTACGGTCTGTTCGAGCGGTTTCGTTCCCGTAATCCGGCGCAGGCGGAAAGGATGCAGCTCGTCGATTCCGACTGCCGCGCCGTATCTCTGCATGACCTGCTGGAAGGGAAAACGGAAGGAATCACTTTCGACCGCTCCCTGATGCTGGTAAACGGAGAACACCGGCTGGCAGCGGATTTTCAGCCGGTGACCGTGGAGTTCCGGGATACCGATCTGCTCATTGACACAGCGGTGACCGAACCGCTGGAGGCGCTGCTCCAGGCCAACAGCGAGGCCACCGGGGAAAAGCTGCTGCTGATGAGCACCTTCCGCGATGCAGAGGAACAGGCACAGGTTAAGAAAGAAGAAGGCGATCTGGCCGCGGAGCCGGGAACCAGTGAACATCAAACCGGCCTGGGGCTGGATGTTTATGTGGCGGGCAAGGCACAGCGGCGGATCATCGACAGCCAAAGCGGGGTATGGTTGGATCAAAACGGCTGGAAATACGGATTCATCATTCGCTATCCCTTTTTGAAAAACGGCGAAACTGGTCAGTCCTATGAACCCTGGCACATCCGGTATGTGGGCAAACCCCACGCGGAACTGATCTACCGCAACCGGCACACCTTGGAATCCTATCTGGACTCCCTTCATATTGATGTTTTCTATCGGTTCAGCGGCTATGGCTTCAGCCTCCAAACGCCTGACGAAGAGGATTGCCTGCGGATTCCCACCACCTGGTCCCAGGTGATGGTCTCCCCGGACAATTGTGGACACTACATGGTTACCGGTCTCCTGTCCGCCGCCTGACAGAAAGTTCCGCGGCACAGCGCTTTTTCATTCCTCTTCGGTTCCGCCCCCATTTTACAAAAACAGCTTGAATTTCTATATTCAAGCTGTTTTTTTCGCCTTCAAGGCAAATTTAGTATAATCATGCTATATATTAACCTTTCGTATATATAACCCTCTTGACACTGTGTGCATCTTCTGCTATTATCTAGTAAATTACTAGATTAGTAATTTACTAGATAATAGAAAGGATCTTTTTTATGTCTATCCCCACCACACTCAAACACAAGCCTGTCATCGTCGCAGAAGATTATGAAAACATAGACGGCCGCACCGCCTATAACTCCGATGCCAAGGGGCTTTCTCTGGGGCTAGCCCAGTGGAATGACCGGGGCAAGGTGGATATTTCCGCCAAAGTCTGGCGGTACACGGGAGAAAAATGGTCCCGCCAATCGGAGGAACTGCCCATGCACCGGGTGCTGGATCTGGCGATTCTGATCTGCCGTTCCCTGGAATACTTTCAGGATGCCTATCGGTATGAAAAGCTGTATGATCCCGCTGATCCCACCATTGACCGAATCGGTCTTCAGGGAGACGCCATGACGGTGGCTGTCTGCCGGGATAATCCCCTGTTGGATGAGGATATCCGTCTCTTTGCCGACCAGCTGGGGAAGGACGGAGAGCTGATCGGCGAACGGCTGACCGTGCTGGCCAGGCTGCTGGACGACATGGGCTATGTCCACGGCAGACGATAACGCTTTGATAGATCACAAAAGAACTGCGGCTGGATGGTGCATCCGGCCGCGGTTCTTTTAGATGATGGTAATCGGCGGAGCCCGCTCCCGGTTACCATTCCCCCACACAAAAGACGCGCTCAAAGCATGCGACGATACCCGTGGTGGCGATATTCACCAGAAGGATGGTCAGGATCAATTGAATCCTGCTGTCCGCATGTTTTCTCAATAAAAAATAAACCAGCGGAAGTTCTGCGGCAACAGTCAGAATGCCGTACACAATCCCGATGATATACGAGGGCCAGCTGTTTATATATTTATCGAAGTCAAATTCCTGCATGTGATACAGCAAAAACTGAATGAGGTACGGAAGAGCAAAGGAAACCAGATTCGCCAAGGTGACGATACAAAAAACCTTTGGCAGCTGACAGATTCTGGGAATAAAGTTAATGGCGATGGTTTCAGCTGCCAGCGCGCTCAGGATAACCCAGGGCAAAATGTCAAAGGGCCGCGTTTCCGAGATCCAGTACCAAGATGAGTTGGCCGATACGGCGGCGGGAAAGGCTACAGCGGTAAACAATCCGAGCATGATACCTGCGCATAAGCTGTGTTTTCGCATGTTTATCCCTCTTTTTCAATCGTTCATCTCCCTGTATGCTGTGTCCATTATACGGCATACTCATCCCTGTTTCCCCCATCTGTCGGAAAACATTTCCGTCACACACTGCCATCCCATCGCCCCCATCAGCACAGAACTTCATCTTCCGCCCTCTTTCGTCCTCTTCCACTGTTTACAGCCGTCCCGGAACATGGTAAAATGGACACAGCCGATTATAATAGCGGAGTTACAGCCGGGCTGTGTCTTGCTCTTGTCGGCGCCGGTCTCAAATATTGGAACCGGTAGAATTCCCCTGCCAGAGCGGGACGGAGGACGGCCTCCACAGAAAATGAAACACAGGCGACAGCCGGAAAGGCATGGACGATATGAATGACGGTTGGGGCGGACTCAGTCCGCTGGAGACGGAGCGGCGGCAGCTGAAGCGGGATGCGGGCTTTATCGGCACGGGAATGCTGTTCCAGACGCTGCTGATGCAGACCTTTTTCACCATTCTGGCGACGATCCTGGCAATGTTCGGCGCCGTATCCCCGGAGGCGATTCAAAATAACGATCCCTATCTGGGCTGGGGCAACACCGTTTATCTGCTGGTTTACAGCTTTGTCTATATTGTTGCCATGGGAGCCCCCATGCTGCTGGCTTCTTTGATTTTCCATATGCGGATGAATCCCTTCGGCGCTCATCAGCGGGTGCCGGTGGGCACGGCGGTGTTCAGCGTCCCCATCGGCATGACTTTATGTGTGGCCGCCAACTTTGCCGCCAATCAAATCGTCAATTTCCTGTATATCTTCGGTATCGCTCCCCCGGAATATCCGGAGATGCTGGAGCCCACGGTTACCAGCCTGATTCTCAATATCTTTGTGGTGGCGGTGCTGCCCGCGCTGCTGGAGGAGATGGTTTATCGGGGATTTATTCTGCAGACCCTCCGCCGCTACGGGGACGGCATGGCAATTCTGGTTTCCGCCATCCTTTTCGGCCTGATGCACGGCAATATCCTGCAGATTCCCTTCGCCTTCCTGTTGGGACTGGTGATGGGCTTCCTGGTGGTACAGACGGGGAATATCTGGCTGGCGGTGGCCCTGCATTTCACCAACAACACCATCGCTGTGCTGCTGGATTACGCCACCCTGAACCAAAGCACGGAGCAGGCCAATCAGATCGTTATCACCGGCTATGGCATCTGCGCCGTGGCAGGGCTGCTGGCCCTGATTCCTCTGGTGCTGACCCGCAGCCCCCTGCTGCGCTCTCTGGACCGCTCCCCCTCCCCTCTGACCGCCCGGGAACGGGAAAGCGTTCTGCTGACCTCGCCGCCTTTCCTCTGCGGCGTGATTCTCTATATCCTGCTGACCTGCGCCAACATCCAGTTGGTGTCGCCGTGAGTACAAGGGAAAAGCGTCGGGGGTCTCTATGGATAGGAATATAAATCCGAATCAATTGGATGAACGGTATATGCGCTTGGCCTTGGCCCTGGCTGCTGAAGCGGCCGCGGAAGGGGAAGTGCCGGTGGGGGCGGTGATCGTCCGGGACGGCGCGGTGGTAGGCACCGGCCGCAACCGTCGGGAAACTGCCCGCAGCGCCCTGGCTCATGCCGAGATTGAGGCTATAGCCGACGCCTGCCGCCGTTTGGGCGGCTGGCGTCTCTTCGGCTCCACCCTGTATGTGACGCTGGAGCCCTGCCCCATGTGCGCGGGCGCTATTATCAACGCCCGGATTGACCGGGTGGTGTACGGCGCCCGGGATTCCAAAGCAGGCTCCTGCGGATCGGTGACCGATCTTTTCGCCCTGCCCTACAATCACAAACCTGCAGCAGAAGGCGGGCTGCTGGAAGGGGAATGCGGCGCGGTGCTGTCTGATTTTTTTCGCGGACTGCGGGAAAAGCGCCGGCCCCTTCCGTCCTCGGACCCGGCAATGGACATAAACCAGGCAAGCCTGGAGGAAAGGGATGGTCTCTATGGCTGACGGACTCAACGCCTCCATCCGCTGCCTGAAAGGGGTGGGGGACCGACGAGCCGGTCAATTCGCCCGGCTGGGCATTGCCACCCTGGGCGATTTGATCCGCCATTATCCCCGGGCCTATGAGGATTGGTCCCAGACCGTCCCCATCTCCGCAGCAGGGACGGAACCGGTCTGCATCCGCGCCACGGCGGTGAACGCTCCCCAGGAACGACGGATTCGCAAAGGACTCACCCTATACGCCTTTACCGTCAGCGACGGCGTCACCCCCATGAAGGTGACGCTTTTTAATAATCGCTACGCGGCGGAAAAAATCCGCCCGGGCGGGGAATACTTATTCTATGGGACCGTCTCCGGCGGCCCCCGCCGTTTCGAAATGAACTCCCCTCTGATAGAACCTGCGGGAACCGGAGAACGAATCCGTCCCGTCTACCCGCAAACCGAGGGGCTAACCTCCCGGATGATTGAGGCAGCGATGGCCCAAGCGCTGACCCTGCTGGATCGGGAATTGGATGAGGATCCTCTGCCCTTTGCCCTGCGGCAGGAGCACACCCTGTGCGTGCGGCGGTTCGCGGTGGAGAATATCCATTTTCCCACCGATCAGGAAGCGCTGGCCCGGGCGAGACGGCGGCTGGTGTTCGAAGAACTGCTGTTGCTCCAACTGGGGCTTCTGCGTCTCAAAGGCCGCACCCGGGCGGAAACCGGCGCGGTGATGACGACGGATTACGCAGCGGATTTTTACCGTCTGCTGCCCTTTACTCCTACCGGCGCCCAGCGACGGGCCATTGAAGAATGTGCGGCGGATATGTGCCTTCCCTGTCCCATGAGCCGCCTGGTGCAGGGCGACGTGGGCAGCGGCAAAACCGCCGTGGCCGCCGGAGTGGCCTACATCGTGGTGAAAAACGGCTGGCAGGCGGCCATGATGGCGCCTACGGAAATTCTGGCAGAGCAGCACGCCCGTTCTCTGAGCCGCCTGCTGGAACCCGGCGGCGTCCGGGTGGGACTGCTGGCGGGTTCCATGCCAGGGGCGGAAAAGCGGTCGGTGCTGGAACGTCTGGCGGCAGGGGAAATCGATTTTTTGGTGGGCACTCACGCCCTGCTGGCCGAAGGGGTCATCTTTTCCCGGCTTGGGCTGGTCATCACCGATGAACAGCACCGCTTCGGGGTGGGGCAGCGGGCAGGTCTGGCTGCCAAAGGAGCCAATCCCCATCTGCTGGTGATGTCCGCTACCCCCATTCCCCGGACGCTGGCTCTGATAATTTATGGGGATCTGGACGTCTCCATACTGGATGAACTGCCTCCCGGCCGCCAGCCTATCGCCACCTTTGCCGTGGGCTCCGACAAACGAGAACGTGCTTACGCCTACGTTCGCAAGTTCGTGGATCAGGGCCGCCAGGCTTATGTGGTCTGTCCTCTGGTGGAGGAAGGGGAAGGTGAGTTGGCTTCAGCAGAGGAGCTTGTCCGCCGCCTAGCCGCCGGTCCTTTGCGCAGCTATCGGCTTGGGCTGCTCCACGGCAGGATGAAGGGAGCGGACAAGGACCGGGTAATGGCCGCCTTTGCGGCGGGAGAGATTTCCGTCCTGGTCTCCACCACCGTCATCGAGGTGGGGGTGGACGTTCCCAACGCGGTAATCATCGTCATTGAAAATGCCGAGCGTTTTGGACTGGCGCAGCTGCATCAGCTGCGGGGCCGGGTGGGCCGAGGAAAATATCCCTCCACCTGCATCCTTCTTTCCGACGCACAGAACGAAGAGGCTCGGCGCCGGATGAAGGTGATGTGCGCTACCTGCGATGGCTTCAAAATTGCCGATGAAGACCTGAAGCTGCGGGGGCCCGGTGATTTTTTCGGCAGCCGCCAGCACGGTCTGCCTTCTTTGAAGATCGCTGACCTCAACGGGGATATGCCCCTTTTCCGCAGCGCTCAGGATTCCGCCCGCGCGTTGACCGAAGTCGATCCGGCCTTGTCTTTGCCGGAACATCAGGCGCTGGCCCGGGAGGTGAATCGGCTCTTCTCTCAGGTGGGAACTCAGGGGTTGAATTGAAACAGAATATACAGTAAATAATATTTCTTGACATCGATAGTATTATGTGATATTCTAGTTTTTGAAACTAGATGTCGCTGAGGAATGGGTGGTTTATTTGAAAATTCTGCTTGTGGTAGACCAATTCGACAGCGATAACAACGGCACCACCATCTCCGCCCGCCGGTTTGCAGAGGAACTCAAGCGCCACGGCAATGAGGTGAAAACCGCCAGCATCGGCAAGGCTGCCGACCGGTATGAGATGCGGGAATTCAAGCTGATTTCCATTGCGGATAATATCATCAAAAAACAGGGGATGGCCTTTGCACGGCCCGACCGGGAAACCCTGGAACAGGCTATTGCCTGGGCGGATGTGGTTCATTTCCTGATGCCTTTCTGGCTCTCCCTCTCCGGACTGAAAATCGCCGAGAGGCTGGGGGTGCCCCATACCGCCGCTTTCCATGTGCAGCCGGAAAACATCACCTATACCCTGGGCATGGGCAAAATGGCCGGCGTCAACAACGCCATTTATTCCTTTTTCCGCAACAGCTTCTATAACCGCTTCAGCCATATCCATTGCCCCAGCCGGTTTATCGCCGGGGAACTGGAGAAACACGGCTACACCGCTCAACTGCATGTGATTTCCAATGGGGTGGACCGCTGCTTCCGCTACCGCAAAAAAGCCAAACCGTCGCAGTGGGCGGATAAGTTTGTCATTCTGATGATCGGCCGTCTCTCCAATGAAAAGCGGCAGGATGTGCTCATTGAAGCGATAAAAAAATCCCGTCACGCTCAGCGGATCCAGCTGGTGCTGGCCGGCCAGGGGCCTAAGCGGGAAAAATACGAGGCGCTGGCAGCGGATCTGGCCAATCCCATTGTCATTGATTTTTATGAAAAACCCCGGCTGCTGGATTTGCTGGCGGAATGTGACCTATATGTCCATGCCGCCGATGCGGAAATCGAGGCGATTTCCTGTATGGAAGCCTTCAGCAGCGGGCTGGTTCCCGTCATCGCCAACAGTCCAAAATCCGCCACCCCCCAGTTTGCTCTAGACGATCGCAGCCTATTTGAGGCGGGCAGCAGCGACGATTTGGCGGCAAAGATCGATTATTGGATGGAAAACGGAAGTCAGCGGCGGATGATGGAAATCCGTTACGCCCTCCACGGCCGTCAGTACGGCATCGATGCCTGCGTCTCCCAAATCGAGGAGATGTTCCGCCAGGCCATGGAGGAAGCGGAGGTCCTCCATGCGTGAGATGGCGCCGGAACAAGCCGGCGCCGAGAAGGTTCCTTTTGAAACTTCCGTCCCGCTGGAGATCGATGACGGCTACAGCTTTTTGGACGACGATAGCCTGCTGTTCCGCACAGGCAGCTGGCTGCTTCACTGGTTTGCTCTGGTGGTACTCACCATCTACAACCGCCTATTCTTTGGCCTGCGGATGGTGGGATTCCAGCATCTGCGGGGCCTGCCCCGGAGCATCATAACCATCTGCAACCATGTCAATATGCTGGATTGCTCCATGGTGGCCTGCGCCTGCTTTGACCGCAAGCTGTTTTTTCCCACCCTCAAATCTAATCTGGAAATTCCCTTCATCCGCCATCTGGTAAAATATCTGGGCGGCTTCCCCATTCCTCAGACTACCAGGGCATTTTGCAGTTTTTCCCGAAAAGTTCGGGATATACTAGAGAACGGAGACTCGGTACATTTCTTTCCCGAGGGCTATCTCAGTCCATACGCTCAGGGCATCCGGCCTTTTCAGCGGGGGGCATTTGTCTTCGCTTATGACTGCGGCGTCCCCATTGTGCCCTTTGTGATTACCTATCGGGAGCCGCTGCCCCTGCGCCGCCTGCTGCGGCGGTGCCCGCCTCTTACCCTGCGGATTCTGGAACCCGTTTACCCCAATCTCAACGCCCCGCGGCGGGCGGAAATCGACCGTCTGATGGCGGTTTGCCACGACCGTATGGCGGCGGCCTGCCGTCCGCCTGCAGAATAAATTCCCACCGGGAGGGCTAATCATGAGCATTCAATTAATCGCAGACAGCTGCTGCGACACCACGCCTGAGCTCCAGCAAAAGCTGGGGCTGGTCAAGGCGCCGCTGAAGATCAACATCGCCGGCGGCAGGACGTATATTGATGACGGCAGTGTGGACATTCCCTCGCTGATCGCGGATATGAAGGCGTCCAAGGCCGCCACCTCATCCGCCTGCCCATCCCCGGAGGAATTCGCAGAATGGATGCGCCCCTGCGATGAATGCTTTGTCATCACCCTTTCCAGCAAACTCAGCGGCTCTTACAACGCCGCTCGGGTGGCGATGGATATGGTGCTGGAAACCAACCCCGAGAAAAAAATCCATGTTTTCGACTCCAAAAGCGCAGCGGCAGGGGAACTGCAGATCGCTCTTTTTCTCCGGGAACGGATCGATGCCGGCGATAGCTTTGAGGAAATCATTCCGCAGGCAGAGGCTTATATCGCCGGTATGCGTACTCTCTTCGTGCTGGAGGATCTGGGAAACTTTGTAAAAAACGGCCGGCTGAACAAGGTGACGGGTATCGTAGCCTCCATCCTCTCCCTCTGCCCCATTATGAGCGACGACGGCCACGGGGAAGTGAAAATGGCCGCCAAAGCCCGAGGGGTGCGCAACGCCTTGGCCCGACTGGTGGATTTGGTTGCGGAGCAGACGGCGGATCGGGCTAAAAAATCTCTGACCCTGGTGCTGGCTTACTGTAACTGCCCGGAACGGGCCGCAGAGCTGAAGAAGTCCTTTCTGAATAAATGCGCCGCGCTGCGGGAGGTACTGCTGGTTCCCACCGGCGCTTTGTCCACCGTTTATGCTAACGACGGCGGTGTTATAGTAGCTTTTTAACTTGAGAATCATAACCGTCAATTAGTCTTGTGTGCCGCTTTCATCCTGCCCGAGAGATCTCTAGATAGGATCAAAAGGGAAGGAATCAAGCAATATGAGATAGTAACTCCCCGGAGATTGTGTGACATCACAATCTCCGGGGATTCATTTCATTGCAGAGGT